>ENA-ORXF01000013-ORXF01000013.1-marine-metagenome-genome-assembly--contig:-NODE-13-length-146043-cov-9.096605_pt1 | contig 146043 bp, 134 predicted proteins | sample MGYA00237864_ERZ511476 | MGnify/ENA primary metagenome ERZ511476 (study PRJEB26306, sample SAMN06343908) | marine metagenome | isolation source: coastal waters | place: Atlantic Ocean: West Antarctic...
TCCCCAAACTCCATCCAATGGACCAGGTTCAAAGACAGTTTTTTTTAAAAACTTCTGAATGCAAAGTATACTCGTATCAGCACTCAAACTGAAGGTGAAGAAAAACGTATTCATAAAAACTATCAATATTATCTTTATGAGTTTATCCAAAAATGTGTCCATAAGTACGAGGAATAGATTTATCTAAGAATACTCTCTCTGAAATAACATCGTGATCCAAACCAAATGCTGCCTCCAAACACGCAGCACATACAGACCGATAATCAATAGTAGCATATAAGTCTCGTTTTTCATAAAGGTCTTTGTTAGAGAGACCCGGCCAATTTGCAATAACGCTCGAACGATTTATTAAACCTCCTGCAAGTAAACCAACTGATCCATAACCATGATCAGTTCCAGCTGACCCATTCTCTTTTACAGTTCTCCCGAACTCAGTCATTGTTAGCACAATGGTGTTACTCCACTGCTCCTTAAGTTCACTCTTTAATTTTCCAAACGTTCTGTCAACTAATGTAAATAACTCAGGATGATGACCAGTGTCTGTCCCAATTTCAGAGTGATCATCAAACTGAGGAATCTTTACCACAGCAACTCGTGGACCATCTTTTTCACGCATAGCCCGTCCAGCCTCAGCCGCCAGGCTCAGAGGGTCACGTGCCTGCGAAACACGGCCCATCTTCATAGAATTTTTAGTTAATTTTTCAATTACTTTAGCGGTATTACTTTCATGAGTGCTCTGAATTAATCTTAAAGTTTCAAAGGAGGGTAAACGAGAGTGTTTTATACGAGCGGGATAAAAGTTATCAAAGTCATTAGCACCTCTTATTATTAAAGGGGTTTCTAATGACATTGCTTTCCCTGCTATATTTGCAATCTCCATAGCTCTACCCAGCCAACCTGTTTTTATAGAAAACGGGGCCAACATACCCCCCTGTAATACATTTTGACCAGCAAAATGTGATCTTCCTACGTAAGGAAAAGAAGTCGCATGAATAATAGATGCTTCATCATTTAACAGCATCGACGAAAAGTTCTCAAAATTGGGGTGCACCCCAAAGAGAGGGTTTAACTTTAAGGGGTTTGAAGCAACTAGCGCTTTTCTCTGCTTAAATAAATTGTCATCTCCAATTGGTGGTACTGCAAGCAATCCATCCATACCACCTTCCAACAAAACTACGACTATTCTTCCTTCAATAGTATTCTTTGTAAAACCATGAACTGGGTAACCAGATAAAAACAAACCAGCCCCTGTTCCTGAAAGGAAATGCCTACGTGTTAACATCTAAACCTCCATAAAATCAGGGCTACAAAGTGCCACTATAAATTTGTCTCTCATGTTTGATGCCTTATCAATAGCCATTTTTGTATTATCAGAAAAATCTAGTAGAGTAGCAATTTCTTCTCCCTGCCTATCTGGTTGAAAAGAGTAGATCCTTGATGCAACTTTAATTCTACGGTCAAAATGCTCTGTTGAAACCCAGTCATCTTTTCTTTCAGAGTAGCCATCAGGCTGCCGCGACTCCCAAAAACTATTACCAAGTTCTTCCAAAATTTTCTTGGGTTCGTTATTTAACAAATCCGACTCTAAATTATCTCTAAAGCCAGGTAAGAAATTTGATCCAGAAAAACGAATAGCTTGAAACATCCAGGTAGACGGCCAAAGGAACTTTCTTCCGTTGGAACGAGCTGTAACGTTAAGAACCTCTTTATGAACCTCTTCCAAGTTGCCTTTAGAATTCTTCCAAACATTATAAATAAACTCTATTTCACTTTTACTAACTGACTCCCCGATAAAGTGAATTGCTAACTTTCTTGACAGATGGCGGGCCGTAAAATCATCATGAGCTAACATAGTTGTTAATTGTCTCAAAGATTTTTTACCTGAACGAAATTTTTTATCTAAAACTATTTTACTTCCTGGCTCCGCTCTATCTCTAAAGTATGGCTCCTGGATAAACCTTTCGAGTGACCCAATTGTTGAATTATTTTGTCTTTGTTCTCTATAAAACTTTCGAATAAGGGTGTCTGTATTCGCCCCCCAACCTGCTAATATCTTTGCCGAATTACGAATATCATCCTCAGTATACATTCTATCTGGAGAAACAGAGTGTAACTCAAGTAGTTCGCGCGCCAGATTATCATTTAAACCCTGCATTTTTCCATTTCTTCGCGCCCACTTAGCAGACTCGGACCGCTCCCCAACACTATCAGCGTTATCCAAGTAATCTAACATACCTACATGGGTAGTGACTTTGTATAAAAGTTCTTCAAAGGACGAATTTAAATTTTCGTAGATAACTCTATAAATAAAATCACCAATAACATAACTGCGCCTACCATTTCCTCCAATCGTAAAGTGATTTGTCCAAAAATGGGTTAACCTTTGCTTGACCATGTCCTCGCCATGTATCGCCGAGTTCCAAAACTTATATACATCAAACAATGCTACATCAGTTTGATCTTTAAGGGTTCTAACACGCTTTTTCTTTTCAAACCTTGTTAGCTTTTTTGATTTTTCAATTTCTTTCTTACCCTCATCAAATTCATGTGCTCGCCTCAATCTATCTTCAAATGAAAAGTTGTAGTCCTCAGGCCAAGTTTCTACATTTGAATACCTTTTTGCTACACCAACTGTATTAAAAGTACTGGTAAGCTGCTTATCATTCCAAGACTCAACTCTAGCCGGAAGAAGTTCATTTGGTCCAAAACCAAATCCAACCTTCCTAGCCCACTTATGTTTATTATCGGACATCTGTTCCCTAATCTTGTAAAATTACTATACACTCAAGACCACTTAATAAAACTACTAATTTATTTCTAAAAAATAAAATATAACAATTAATATTAATAAAAGTTAATGTTAGAAATCTAGTGATAGTAGTTACGTTTTCTTAAGGAGGTGTGAACCGTTAATGGAAAAAATTAGTGAAGATCTATTAATTATTGATAAGCTAGTAGAAAGAGCTCAAATAGCTCAACAAAAATATGAGAGTAATGGGTCTCAAAAAAAATTTGATACAGCTTCTCAAGCAGTGGCATGGGCTTTAATGGAACCAACCAATAATAGGTTATTATCTGAGCTGGCAGTATCTGAAACTGGACTAGGCAACGTTGAAGATAAGGTAATGAAAAATCACAACAAAACCTTAGGATTAATGAGAGATCTGCTACAGCAAAAGACCTTTGGTCATATATCTGATGAGCCTTCAAAGGGTCTATCCACTTATCTAAGGCCTAAGGGAGTGATTGCAGCAGTTATACCCTCCACTAACCCCATAGCAACGCCCACGAATAATATTATAAATTCTATAAAAACTGGTAATGCAATAATCTTAGCACCCTCTCCAAAAGGAGCAAAACCACTTTCAGAGTTATTAGAAAAAATTTATTTACAGTTCAATAAAATAGGAATGGATACCAATCTAATTCAAATGATTCCAAACACTCCCTCAAAATTGAAAACAGAGCGTTTAATGCAATTAGCAGATCAAGTAATAGTAACGGGATCAAGAAGTAACGTACACGCTGGTTACTCTTCTGGCACACCCGCCATAGGGGTTGGAGTTGGAAACGTCGTAACCATCGTCGACGAGACAGCAGACATTAAAGATGCGAGTGAAAAAATTGCCAGATCTAAGATTTTTGACAATGCGACTTCTTGTTCTTCAGAAAATTCTATTGTTGCAGTTGAAGGGGTTTACAAGGAGTTAATCGAATGCCTTTCTAACGAAGGCGGGATGCTGTTAAACTCAAAACAAACAGCTCTTTTAGAGCAAACTCATTGGCAAAAAGGTAAAATGACATCTACTTTACTTGCCAAAGATATGCCCAGGATCCTTTCAGAGCTTAATCTAGAAGAAAGTGCTCCAACGGGTTGCAAGTTCTTAATTGTACCTCAGTCGAAAACAGGTTCAGATCACCCCCTATCAGGTGAAAAAATGGCTCGATTCATATCAATCTACAAGGTAGCAGATTTTAAAAATGCTTTGGACAAAGCTATTGAAATTCAAAATTATCAAGGTGCCGGTCACTCAATAGGAATACATACAAGTCAAGACCGAAGAAGTCACAGAATTGCTCTACTTGCCAAAACATGTAGGATTATCGTTAATCAGGCCCATTGCTTTGCTACGGGTGGTTTTTTTAACAATGGAAGTCCCTTTTCACTTTCCATGGGTTGCGGTAGCTGGGGCGGAAACTCAATTGATGATAACTTAAATTGGGAGCACTTTGTGAATAGAGTCAAGATCGTAAGAATTATTCCACAGAACAAACCAAAACTGAGTGAAATTTTTTCTGATTATTGGAAAATATACGGTAAATGATTTCATCAATTAAAGATTTTGTTGACTACAATGCCCTTAATTACCCTGACAAGATTTGGATTACGTCACCGGAAACAAATACAACAATAACATGGTCTGAGCTTAAAGTCTTTGCAGCATATATCTCACTAGAAATCTCAAAAACTGGATTAAATAAAAATAAACCAATAGCAATAGCAAGTCATAACTCTATTGGAGCATGTCTGACATTCATAGGGATAACCTACGGTGGATACCTTGCTACTCCGCTAAATTTAATATCCGGAACAAAAGCACTGTCGTATGTAATAAATCACTCACAAGTAAAATTAATTTTTTTGAGCCCAGACAATTATGAATTAATAAATGATGCGACAAAAAAATATAATAATGATTTAAAAATTATCGAAGTAGATCCCAATTCTGGTCCTATTTTTAAAAATCACATTGAAGGGGTTGTTAAAGAAAAAGACACTGAACCTAACCCTAGCGACCCAGCTCTGCTCATATATACCTCAGGTACAACTGGAATTCCAAAAGGTGTTCTTCTTAGTCATGTTAATTTGATTACTGCTGGACGCAATGTAATGGTTGGCCATAATCTCAAACCAAGTGATATCGCTATGTGCGTGCTACCTATATATCATATCAATGGTTTATGCGTTACAGTCCTTGGCACATTAGTTTCAGCAAGCGGTCTGGTGATGCCTTATAAATTTTCTCTAACCGCTTTTTGGCAACAAATCTCTAAATACAATTGTACATGGTTCAGTGCTGTTCCCACCTTATTCTCTTACCTTCTAAATGATCAAAGTGAAGAAAAAACAAAAACAGGAAAACTTCGATTTTCACGATCTGCATCAGCTCCTTTACCGCCTGACATCCATAGAAAATTTGAAGAGCGTTTCAACATTCCAATTATAGAAACAATGGGGCTGACAGAAACTGGAGCCCAGATACTCTCTAACCCTATGCCTCCAAGCATACGGAAAGTTGGATCCGCAGGGCAAGCAGTCGGAAATAAAATAATGATAGCAGATAAAAATCAGAAACCTCTCCCAATTAATACTGTAGGAGAAATCTTGGTAAAAGGTGCGAACGTAATGATAGGTTACCTCTATCAACCAGAAGAAACTTCAAAAACCATTAATAGGCAAGGTTGGTTGCGAACTGGCGATTTAGGACATCTCGACTGTGATGGTTTTGTGTTTGTAACTGGGAGAATAAAAGAGCTAATAATAAAAGGTGGTGAGAATATTGCTCCTCGAGAAATTGATGAAGCTTTATTAAAACATCCTTATATTCTTGAAGCAGCAGCATTTTCTGTTCCATGCAAAAACTACGGTCACCAACCAGAGGCAGGTATTCGATTAAAAGACGGGAAAAAAATCACTTTAGACAAACTTTTTGAACACTGCACTTCGATACTTGGGAGTTTTAAAACCCCTTCTAAAATTCACATTTTAGAGGATTTACCAAAGGGACCCTCTGGAAAGGTCCAAAGGCTAAAACTGTTCTCAATTATTTATCCTATAGAAAGTGACAAGGCTGATGTTTGATAAAGTAGTAGACTTATTGATTCCAGATTTTGACACTAATATTTTTTTTATGATTATGATCACTTTTTATATTGCTGGTGTAGTAAAGGGCTTCTTAGGTATTGGGCTTCCTGCAGCCGCAATGGCATTGTTAACATTATTTATTAATCCATTGGATGCTATCGCTTTAATAATAGTGCCAATTATATTCACAAACGCTCTCCAATTTCTGCGCTCTAAAAACAGGAGACAAGTAATAATAGAATATAAATACTGCGCAATAGCATTAATAATAACTATTTTCGTAACATCTATGTTTATTAAATCATACCCGAGCGCTCTAATAACTATTTCTATTGGCATCGCCATGGTTGCCTTTTCTATCAATACCTTGGTTGGTGTGAAACTCTTAATTGGTCCAAAATACGGATGGCAAATTACAACTGGCATCGTCTCTGGCATACTGGGAGGATTAAGTTCAATTTGGTCTCCACCTATTGCTATGTACCTACTTGCAAGGGAGGTTTCTAAAGAAAAATTTATAGCTGCAACAGGTTTTTTATTTCTTGTTGGAAGCTTTCCTCTTGCGCTTGGGTACTATATTTCCGGCATTCTAACTATCAACATTATCTTAAAGTCTTTAGTCGGCCTAATCGTAGTCCTTACTGGTTTTCGTACAGGAGAAGTTCTCCGTGAGAGAGTCCCTCAAGGTATTTTTAAAAAGTTTGTTTTGTGGTCTTTTATGATTATGGGACTTCGGCTGATAGCTACAGGGTTTTTATCCAGTTAGGTTAAAAGCGTTAACTTTTTTTTATTAAAAAATGTAAAACACTTTTTGAAAAATCCTTATGTTTTTACAGAATTTAATATTCTTTTCTTTGGTGAGACTAAGGCAAGGCCCAAAAGCATCATTGCAAGAGAAGACCAGATCCACACAGAGTTATTTTCTCCAAATAATAAAATACCCCAAAATATACCTGATAATGTTACGAGGTAACCAACTTGGCTAGCGAAGAGTGGTCCTGAACGTGTTATAGTAAAGACAAATAGAGTGTAAGCTGTAGCATTAATAATTGACAACCCTAAGATAGTCCAAGTTAGTTGGTCAAAAGGTATGGAAATAATAAATAAGTTATTAGTAAAGTAACCAGTGATACCTAGTATACACGCACCGATAAGGCTCATCCCACAGGCTAATCTGACTGGACCAATACCTGTCAAACTTCGTTTGGCAAGAATAATATTCTCCGAGGCGTAACAAACCGAGCTCAAGCACGCAACTAATATCCAAATAACAGCTTTCTGATCAGGTAAGCTGGTATCAGGAACAACTAATAGTATTATTGCTAAGGTTCCAAATAGTATTCCTGTAATTCTACGGACAGATAAGACCTCAATTTTAAGTATAGTTGCAAAAGCATATGTTAAAATAGGCACGAGCGTTACCGTGATGGCCAGTACTCCCGCTGGTATTTTTGAGGCCGCATAATAAAAGCATACACTTGGAATGGCTGTTCCAAGCAAGGCGAGTATAATAAAAAGCATTAAATTACTAGAAGTTATCCACATGGGACGCCCTCGAGCGGTGGTAAAAATTAGTAAAAGAAGCCCACTAATCAAACTACTCCAAAAAGCTATCCCTATAGGGGTGCCACCCAGGCTTGTTGCAATTTTTCCTAATGAAAACGATAGCCCCCAGACCGAACCCATATAAAATAGTGCTATCCAAGGTAAACTCTGTCTTAGCATTGCTTTCCAAACGTAATAATTATTGAAATAAGTTTAAAAACAAATAAAATTTGTTTACGTCGTTCCTTATAGAAACTTATCTCTCATAAAGACAACTAAATTAAAAACTAAAGTTATAATACTAGAATTTAACCTTCACTGTTCTTTGGTATAAGGTCTTTCAAAAATAAGATTGCAAGTGTTCTACTATAAGGTAATACTTGACGGAAATTATCATGCGATTGGGAGATAGATGCAGTATTACACGCCAAAAAGTTTTTCTGAAGCAATTGAAATTTCAATGGAGGCAAAAGGTATTACTCGTTTCCTAGCTGGTGGGACCGATGTGCTAGTTCAACTTAGAGCTGACATAGTTACACCAGACGTTTTAATAGACATAAAAAAAATCCCTGAGGTAGGGGATATTCTACAAAACTCAGATGGAAGTTGGCGTATCGGGGCGGCTGTCCCAGGTGCTCAGCTAAATGAACATAAAGATTTAAAAGCTCAATGGCCTGGAGTAGTTGAGGCCATGGATTTAATCGGATCGACACAAGTTCAAGGTAGAGCAACTTTGGTAGGTAACTTATGCAATGGTTCACCAGCAGCAGACTCTGTTCCTGCGTTAATAGCAGCTGGTGCAAGCGTTACAGTTGTAAGTGTAAATGGTAGCCGTGAAGTGTTAGTTGAGGATATTCCGCACAGCCCAGGAAAGACAGTCCTTGAAAAAGGTGAGTTAATTTCAGCAGTTAATCTGCCCGCACGTAATACAAATGGCGGGGATGCATATTTACGTTTAATACCACGCACTGAGATGGATATAGCTGTGGTGGGATGTGCAGTAAATTTATCAGTTAAAGAGGGCATCGTATCTGATGCGCGGATTTCGCTTGGAGCTGTTACGGCGAAAGTTACCTTGGTTAAGGAAGCTGCAGATGCAATCATAGGTACAACCTTAGATGATAAAGCGCTAACAGCACTTTCCCTTGCCGCTAGTGCTGCCTGTAAGCCGATTAATGATAAAAGAGGAACTATTGAATATCGAACGCATGTAGCTGGCGTTCTGGCAAAAAGAGCAGCCCAAATAGCATATAAACGCGCGAGGTCTTAAAAATGAGTAATATACACGTTAACGCTACGGTAAATGGTGATGAGGTAGGATTTCTTTGTGATCCACGAGAAACCTTGCTAGATTGTTTAAGAGATAAATTAAGCCTTACAGGCGCGAAGGAAGGTTGTGGAACTGGAGACTGTGGCGCTTGCTCTGTTAAGTTAAGCGGTCGACTCGTTTGCTCATGTCTGGTTCTTGGCGCAGAAGTAGAAGGTCAAGAAATCGAGACGATAGAGGGTATGTCTAGGGATGAAAATTTACATCCTTTACAAGAAAAGTTTATAGAGTATGCCGCATTGCAGTGTGGAATCTGTACTCCAGGAATTCTAGTTGCCACTAAGGCTCTATTGGAAAAAAACCCTGATCCAACTGAAACAGAAGTAAGATACTGGTTAGCTGGAAATCTATGCCGGTGTACAGGCTATGATAAAATTATACGTGCTATTTTAGATACAGCAGCAGATATGCGGGAGGCTTCATAATGGCTCTAGACGATCAAAATAAATCAAATTTTAAGTTTGTGGGCACTCGACCAAAACGGCCTGATGGAATAGACAAGGTAACCGGGCGCGCAAAGTTTGGTGCAGATAGTTACGCCGCAGGGATGCTTCACGGGGCAATCGTGAGATCTCCCCACGCCCACGCACGAATTAAAAGTATTGATACTAGTGAAGCAGAGGCTCTAAAGGGTGTAAAAGCAGTTGTAACTCGAGCTGATTTTTCAAAAGATATCAAATTTACTAGTGGAAAAGATTCAGAAGACTGGAATGTCCTGGAGAACGTTATGGCTGACGACAGGGTTTTATACGATGGGCATGCCCTAGCCGCAATAGCCGCAACTTCGGCATTAATAGCAAGGGATGCAGTTAAACTTGTTAAAGTAGAATACGAAATATTACCACATGTGACCGATGTAGATGAAGCTATGGCAGTAGGTGCTCCAGTTATACGTAAAGGTGCGCCAGATAAGTCCGTACCACCAGGCTTACACGAAAACGTAGTTAGTTATTATGAAAGTGGCCATGGTGATGTCGAAGTTGGCTTCCAGGAAGCAGATTTAATTATAGAAAATAGTTTTAAAACTGAGGCTACGCATCAAGGTTACATAGAGCCTCATGCCTGTTTGGCATCCTTAGGAAGTGATGGAAAAGGTGAGCTATGGTGTACAACTCAAGGTCATTTTAAATTTCAAAAAGTCTGTGCAGCTCTCTTAGGGTTGGAAACAAGCCAGTTAAGAGTGACGGCTTCAGAAATTGGTGGCGGCTTCGGTGGAAAAACAACAGTGTTCATTGAACCTGTGGCGTTAGCTTTGTCTCGCAAGACAAATAGACCCGTAAAAATAGTTATGAGTCGTACAGAGGTTTTTCGAGCCACAGGGCCGACAGCATCTACGTCTATGGATATAAAAATCGGAATGAAAAAAGATGGGACAATAACTGCTGGGCAGGGAACGTTCCGTTTGCAAGGTGGAGCATTCCCAGGTGCTCCTGGTGGTATGACAGCGATGTGCGCATTTGCGCCATATGCCCTAAAGAATGTTCATCAGATTGGTTATAGCGTAATGTCGAATAGGCCAAAGCAGGCCGCTTATAGAGCTCCAGGGTCTCCTATGGCGGCGTTCGCAGTTGAATCTGTAATTGATGCATTATGCAAAAAATTAGACTTGGATCCAATCGAAGTTCGTCTTAAAAATGCTTCTCGCAAAGGAACCAAAGCAAGTTATGGTCCAACGTTTGAAGAAATTGGTTTAGTAGAATGTCTTGAAGCTGCAAAATCACACTCTCACTACAAGGCACCCCTTAAGGCTGGACAAGGTAGAGGAATTTCTTGTGGTTTCTGGTTCAATTTTGGTGGTGAAACAGCAGTGTCGTTAGCACTGTCAGAAGATGGGACAGTTCAAATTTCAGTTGGCACCCCAGATATTGGGGGCAGTAGAGCGTCGATAGCTTTAATGGCAGCTGAAGAACTCGGAATACCATATGATCATATTCGATGTACTGTAGCCGATACAGCAACACTTGGATACAATGAGGTTAGCCACGGGTCTCGTGTTACTTATGCAACTGGATTAGCTACTATTAAAGCAGCTAGAGATGCTATTCGAAAGCTTTGTAAACGTGCAGCCGAAAAATGGGGTATTCCTGAAGAGGCTGTTAAGTGGGAAGATGGACACGCCATACCGTCCGGACCAAATGCGGGAGACTTTGAACCGCTTTCTTTAAAGAGCATCACAGAAAAAATGGGCAAAACTGGTGGACCAATAGTAGGTCACTTTGAGGCCACACCAGAAGGGGCAGGAGTGAGTTTTGCTACCCATATTGTAGACGCAGAAGTAGATCCAGAAACTGGTAAAACACAAATTTTACGATATACGGTTATTCAAGATGCTGGAAAGGCAATTCACCCTTCATATGTCGAAGGTCAGTTTCAAGGTGGTGCAGCACAAGGGATTGGTTGGGCTTTAAATGAAGAATATATTTATGGTTCTGACGGTAGACTTCAGAATGCTGGTTTCTTAGACTATAGAATACCTTTAGCTTCTGATTTACCGATGATTGATACCGTAATCGTTGAAGTTCCTAACCCTGGACATCCTTACGGAGTTAGAGGTGTTGGTGAAACATCAATTTGCCCTCCACTTGCGGCCATCGCAAATGCTGTTTCTCAAGCGGCGGGTGTCCGATTAACAGAGTTACCAATGTCTCCTCCCCGTATTCTGGCGGCCTTGAAGGCAGAGTAAATGGTCCAAGTAAATCTCTGGGCAGGATTACGGAGGTTCACTGATGGACATGACGTAATCGAAGTAGAAGCAAGGAATATAGGAGATATTCTGAAAGGAGTATCGAAAGCTTATCCAGCACTTAAGGAAATCATTGATGGTGGAGTATCTGTCTCAGTCGATGGCAGAATTATTTCTAGTGGAGTAACCGAACCTGTAAACCAAGACAGCGAGGTTTTCCTTTTGCAGCAACTAAAGGGAGGTTGAAAAGTAGCTATGACAAGGAATATTATTATTGGTGCGGCTCAACTAGGTCCTATTTCTCGACTAGAGTCTCGCTCTTCAGCCGTTAATCGAATGATTAAGTTAATGGACGAAGCTAAACAGCAAGGTGTTGAGTTAATAGTTTTTCCAGAATTAGCACTCACTACCTTTTTCCCACGCTGGTACATTGAAGATCAAGTCGAACTAGATTTGTTTTTTGAAACTGAAATGCCAAATCCAGAGACAATACCATTATTTAAGAAAGCTGCTGAGTTAAGTATGGGTTTCTACCTAGGGTTTGCTGAATTAATAAAGGAAAATGGAAAAAATCGTCATTTTAATACTTCTATATTAGTAGATAACAAAGGTTCCCTTATTGGTAAATATCGGAAGATTCACCTTCCAGGTCACTTTGAAAATGAACCCAATAGAGCGTTTCAGCACCTTGAGAAACGCTATTTTGAGACTGGAAATCTTGGTTTTCCCACTTTTGAGGCCTTTGGTGGTCAAATGGGAATGTGTCTGTGTAATGATCGGCGTTGGCCCGAAACTTTTAGGATGTTAGGTCTTCAAGGAGCTGAGCTTGTAATGTTAGGGTATAATACTCCCGCTCATTATCCTCCTGTCCCTGAACATGACCATTTAAATGACTTCCATAATCACTTGGTTATGCAAGCAGGTGCCTATCAAAATGGTACTTGGGTCGTCGGAGTGGCAAAAGCCGGTAATGAGGAGAATTGCGATTTAATTGGTGGAACCTGTATTATTACTCCAACTGGTGAAATCGTTGCTGAATGTAAAACATTAGGAGACGAGTTGATCGTTTATCAATGTGATTTAGACAGGTGCACAGAAATTAAAGATGGGATATTTGATTTTGCTCAACACAGAGAACCCGAAAACTACAAACTAATAACCGAGACAAAGGGCGTCAAAATGGTGAACTCATATTAATTATTAAATAATGCTTTTTTATAAAAGTTATTTATTAATTTTTTTCGCTAGGCTTTTTATTTTTTAATTTAACAGATTTTCCTTTTGGAGAAAATCTTTTTGATGTGTCATTAGCATTTGATCGAGATTTAACGGGCCTCGCACTTTTAGGTTTAACACTCGATTCTGACCTTGAGTTAACTTTTGGCCGAGCATCTTTAAATGTACTGCCATCTACTTTGTTGCTTTGGCTTTTAACCGGAAGTTTCTTATCTCTATTTGAAAAAACTTTTGCACCTTCACTAGGCTTCTTAGTATTTTTTTCAAATCTCTTTGGTCTCTCTAAATTTGATAGATCCTTACTATTACTTTTATGGACGTTAGATTGCTTAGGTTTTGCAAAGCTTTCTCTGCGTTCAGGTTTTCCCAACGAACTCCTTGGCTTTGAGTCACGTTCTCCTTTTAAGGGCGTCACTGCACCTTCTCGAGGAATTCTGTCAATGGGGTTTGGTCTTTTTGAAGCACCTGCACCTGAGGGACCCCTATTATTGCTTTTGTTCATATTAGGCTTTGAGTAGTTTTCTTTCCGTTCCGTTTTCCTTGGAGAACTTCTCGGTTTTGAGTGTGGACGAGGGGAGTTCGTGGACTTATCAAAATCTGGAACCTTTTCTAACTGACGCAATTGTACTCTATCTTCCAATTTTTTACTTGGGCCTACAAATAAGACGAACTGTTCGACACAATTCTTCCTAAGCTCAAAAAAGGTTTCATTACTTTGAATCCTTATCGCGCCAATGTCCTCTTTAGTAATTCCACCACCGTTACATATCATGGGCAACAAAGATCGTGGATCTGCCCCTTTATCTCTTCCTAAAGCAAGCGAGAACCAAATAGATGGTCCAAATTTTGATCTTGAACTGTCTCTAGTTACGTTCGGTGTGTCATCCAACTCTTCGGGAGATGACTGCCTACTTTCATACAACCTTATGTAGGCTAAGGATATTTGCTCCGGAGTATAGACAGACTTTAATTTAGCAAGAAATTGTTGTTCATTTTCTTTGACCGGGATTGACCAATTCGGGTCTGACAATAGTCTCTCATGATCTTTTTCACGCACTGCGTCCGCTGATGGTGGTTTCTCCCACGTCGCATCAATCTTCGCCATCTTGAGTAGCCGTTCCGCTTTTTGTGAGCTTTTCCCAGGCACGATTAAGACACTAGTTCCCTTGCGACCTGCTCGCCCAGTACGCCCTGATCTATGTAACATTATTTCAAAATTAGTAGGCAAGTCTGCGTGTATTACCAGTCCTAGATTAGGTAAATCTATTCCCCGAGCGGCTACATCAGTCGCAACACAAACTCTCGCTCTACCGTCGCGCATTGCTTGAAGAGCATTCGTACGCTCGCTTTGAGTCAATTCTCCAGATAAAGCTACTACCGAAAACCCACGGTTTGAAAATCGTGTGGTTAGTCGGTTAACCATTGCTCGGGTATTACAGAACACTAATGCATTTGGCGCTTCATAATAACGCAAAACATTTATAATGGCATTTTCAGTATCTCGGCCACTGACACTAAGAGCTCTATAGTCAATATCACTATGCTGCTCTGTTTCGCCTTTGATCGAAATGCGAATTCCATCTTTCTGATAACTTTTAGCTAAATTCGCAATTGCTTTTGGGACAGTCGCTGAAAACATCAAAGTACGGCGTTCTTTAGGAGACTCTGCAAGAATAAACTCAAGGTCTTCTCTAAACCCTAAATCTAACATTTCGTCAGCTTCATCCAAAATAACAACTTTTAGCTCTGACATATTAATGGAGCCACGATGAATATGGTCGCGTAATCTACCTGGTGTCGCGACTACAATATGAGTGCCCCGCTCCAATGCGCGACGCTCGTCCCTCATGTCCATTCCACCAACACAAGAAGCTAAAGTGGCTCCCGCTTTAGCAAAAAGCCAAGCCAGTTCCCTTTTTACTTGAAGTGCCAGCTCCCGAGTTGGAACGATTACAAGAGCCAAAGGTGCTTTAGCAGGTTCAAACTGACTATTGTCGCCTAACAAATTACCAGACATTGCCAAACCGAAACCAACAGTTTTTCCAGACCCTGTTTGCGCAGATACTAATAAGTCCTTTTCAAGCAACTTAATGTCAGACACCGCTTCTTGAACTGAAGTTAAGGTAGTATAGCCTTTTTCAGCCAAAGCATCTGATAGAGTTTGGATCATACAAATTATCCGTTCAAAGGCTGTTATTGTTCGGATTATACGACCAGCCATACTGTCGTCTACCTAGCCACCAACAAAACATCTTCTGATATCGGGTAGCAGTCACATGCTCCTAAGGCCTAATCCATAAGATGTATAGTCATTTCTGAAATCTAAAAGTATTAGGTTTACATGGAACACTCACAATTAAAAAAGAATGGAGATTAATTTACGTTCAAGCCAATACCAAACTTTAAACAAAAAAAGTTTTTTAGTGCATTTTACTTTCACCATACTCATATCTTGGAAAGGCTGTCAGTTCTGATACTTTATGGGCTTAACCACAAACAATTCACGTCGTAAAAGCCCTTTATTAAAAGCTTTTAACTTTAACTCCCAAGCCTCTTTACCCTCTTCAAACTCCATACTACCTTTAAGATCTCTCAAATCTTCCTCTAGCACCTCTTCAGCTAGCATCATGCGTTGACACGATATTTTGAATTCTTTGGTAATATCTTCGTAACTAATAAGCGTCCAACCTGTATTCTCAAGCATAGTACGGTAGTCTACTTCTGATTCAACAAAATCAGGGCTAACTTGAATAGCCTGTTTTCTATCTTGGTCAGAAAGATCGGGTTGAATACTTATAACTGTGAAAGCCATAAGCCCACTTGAATGAATAACACGACGACATTCTTTAAGCACTTCCTGTTTTTTAATCAAACAGCATAAAACGTCACTATGACTCACCGCAGAAAAACTAGGGATATAAAAAGGTAGGCTTACCGCATTTCCAGCGAGTACAGTCACTCTATCAGACATTCGGTCATCCTGGGCACGCTTTTTTGCAATTTCTAACCCTGTTACTGGAATATCCAAAAGTGTAACATGGCATCCACTCTGTTTAGCTAGATAAAGCCCAGGCCAACCAGCTCCCGCCCCAATTTCCAAAAGGGTACTATTCTCATCTAACTCAAGGTATTTTGAAATTTTTTTTGCCTCAGATTGAGTTGTCCAGCTCGAGCCAACATACCCACAGCCACAAACTTTGTTAGTTATTTTTTGAATAATCGGTGATTGTGCCACTTCATAGTCATTTTCCAAACGCTCAGTTTGAGCTATTTCTTTATCACTCTGTTTCATAAAAAAAATAATATCAGTAATTAATCAAAATGTGTATGGCACTGGCCTAATTAAGATCAGTTGGTGATTATAATACGTTAGAAATGTAAAATTTATTTTAAAAATAATTATTTTTTAATGAACTCTTGCGTATTGTTGATTGCATTCTTAACGTTTGAAACAAAGTTAGCTTAGTCAAAGGTTTAGAGAATGACAAAAACTGAGTCTAAACCGCTCCGTTACATGGAACGTATCAAAGAATATTATATTGGATTAGGTTATGGTACTCCTTATCGATGGGCTAAGCTTGACGAAATACCATTTATCCCGTTGAGAAAGCCTTTATCAAAAGTACGAATTGGTATAATCACTACCGCATCCTTATTTAATCCAGCCAACGGCAATCAAGGCCCAGGTGCTCCTTATAATGGGAAAGCAAAGTTTTTTACTACTTATGCCAAACCCATCTCACCTTTTCCTGATATTCGTATATCACATATCGCTATTGACCGGGCTCATACGATCGCGAGTGACATAGCAAGTTATTTCCCACTGGCGGCAATGATCCGACTTGATAAAACTGAATATATCGGCAGTCTCTCACCCAATTTCTATGGTCTACCCACTAATCGTTCGCATCGTGTTACAGTAGAGCAAGATTGTCCAAAACTAGTTTCACTATGTAAGGAAGATGGCGTAGAGGCAGCGATTCTGGTGCCAAATTGTCCGATATGTCATCAATCAACCGCATTGGCCGCCTCCCAACTTGAAAAAGCTGGGATTCCCTCAGTCTTGATGGGGTCAGCATTAGATATTGTTGAACATGTTGGCGTTCCACGCTTACTGTTCAACGACCTTCCACTGGGAAATGCAGCTGGTCTACCACACAACATTGCGTCACAAGATTTAGTCGCTAAAATGGCAGTTGATCTTCTAAATTATGCAATCGAACCGCGTACCACAGTGAAATCTTCGTTAAATTGGCCCGGAGCATTGGACTGGAAGAAAGACTACTCCAATATTGATCAGTTATCAGCTGATGAGATTAAACGTCTCCGTGTGGAATTTGATAGAGTGAAGGAAGACGGTAAAGCCATCAAAGCGCAGTAGAGTTATATGGTGCCCAGGGGCAGAATTGAACTGCCGACACGAGGATTTTCAGTCCACTGCTCTACCACTGAGCTACCCGGGCACCTTTATAGTTCCCCATAGGGAACCGGTGCGTTTTAGGACACACAACCAAAGCTGTCCAGAGGAGAATTTATAAATTCGTCCCAAAATTTCGTTATTACCCTTATTCCAACGTATGGGGGTCAAAGAGTTCGTCATCAAAACCATCAATTGGCTCACCTGGAACAACATAGCTTTCATTCGCCCATCTATTTAAATCAATATCTGAACATCTTTTTGAACAGAAAGGTTTAAAATCTTCAGTACAAACTTTTGAGCAAGTTGGGCACTTCATAGTTTCAAACTAAGTCTTAAAGGAACACGCTCTCTCTTTCTTTGAATTTCAAAGTGTCCTAATGGCGTCCATCCTACTAAAGTAGAATCGACAGGATCAGTTTTAAAGGATTTTGTCATTGCTAATTCAAATTGTTTTCGATCTTTTTTAGCCATGGGTGCTAAATCTAATGTAATTTGTCCCCCTAGGCCTCTCAACCTTAACTGCCTTGGAAGAATCTTTGCTAACTGTAAATTTGCTTTTAATCCAGCAGCAGGAGAAAAGTCATTTCCCGTATTAACATCAACTGCGACAAGCGCTCTGGTTGGCTCAATGAAGATTGACCCTAAACCCATCTCCACTCTGGGATCCAATAACTCTGCTAACTGATCCAATATTCCGTTCTTTTCAAACCCTCCAGTAAAAACTTGACTCTTTTTGAATACTGGCCACTCACGTAAGGCAAGCGCATGTGCATTTTCTCCCTGAACTAACAGTTCAATTTCAGTTCCTTTATCAGATAGTACTTTTTCAGATAAGTGTATAAGCGCCTTAGTTTCTTCTGATAGCGCATGATCATCTAAATTTATTGCCATGGACCTTACAATAATTCCGCTAACTAAGTCTTCAGGAACGCTTTCATTAATGATATCTAGTATTCGTAACTTTTCTTCATCAGACTTTATCTGCCGAGAAACATTAATACCCTTCGCATAAGGAGTAATTATAACACCTCGACCCTTGAATATAATTCTATCTGTAACTGGTATTGCCTTCCCCTCGTCTGAATAACTCGTTACTTGAATTAATATTTTTTCCCCTAAGCTCAATCCTTTTGAATTGCGTAAAAATCCTCGAAAACCATCAGGAAGCTTTACAAACACGCCACCTTGTCCTTTAATAAATTGATCGACAACCCCTCGACAAATAGTACCAGGAAACAGCCCAACAGAATCAAGTGATGTTAAAAAAAAATCTTCCAACTGACCTGCTACAACAAAAGCCGCTGCTTCTCTTCCATCAATGTCATCCAGAATGATTACGCTATCAGTCATTTATTTTAAAACTCTAATCCCTGCCACACTAAGTAGAGCTGAGGTTTCTGCCAAAGGCAGTCCTATTATTGAAGAAAAAGATCCCTGAATCCAGGTCACAAATACGGCTGCATATCCCTGCAAACCATAACCACCAGCCTTACCCTTCCAGTCTCCCAAACTCACATATGCATCTAATTCTATATTTGAAATATTTTTCATTTTTACTGTACTAATAACACAGCGTTCCAAAAGTTTGCCCTGATACTTAACAGCTACTGATGTAATCACTTTGTGGCGACGTCCCGATAAAACTTTCAAAAACTCTCTAGCCTGGTCTTCGCCGGAAGGTTTTCCTAAAATTCTTCGTCCAACACATACTATAGTATCAGCAGTCAAAAGAACATCATCACTCTTAACCACAATAGCATCAGCTTTCTCTTTAGCCATTCGCATACAATAATCTTTTGGGAGTTCTAATTTTTTTGTTTCTTCGTTAATATTAGGTGGTCTAATTGAATCTGGCTTTATTCCAAGCTGTGATAATAACTCCAGCCTCCTAGGCGAACTAGAGCCCAGGATTAATTTTTTAGTATTTTTAACCTGATTTAGTATCACTTGAACCTGTAGTTAATACGCCCTTTTGAAAGATCATACGGAGTCATTTCGACCTGAACCTTATCACCTGCTAGTACTCTGATACGGTTTTTGCGCATTTTCCCCGCAGTGTGGGCAATAATTTCATGACCGTTCTCCAGTTCCACCCTAAATGTTGCGTTAGGTAAGAGTTCTTTTACGATCCCTGGAAATTCGAGAAGTTCTTCCTTAGCCATTTTAACTCCGTTCCTGTTTATAATATAAAAGTTGTTGGCTACTAAATGCTCTCTCTAGCATAATTATTCAAGGAATATTTTAATTTTATTAGGGGTGAATTGTACAACCTTCTAGTATTCTGGTATCTGATCACCAAACCTCTTTAAAATTTGGTTCCTAATTTGATCTCGTGCCTGTCTATAGGCTATAAGTTTTTCTTCTCGACGATCACCAAGGCCAGTTGGATCCATAATAGGCCAATACTCTATTTCCAAGTCATAAATTGCTGTAAGTTCAAGTGCCCGGTGTTGGCTTGCTGGGCTAAGAGCTACAATTAAATCAAAGCTAGAAATGTCGTCTCCCAACTTACTCATTTCATCAAAAGATCGAGTCTTGTGCCGCGACAACTCAACAGAAATTTCCTCACACACTGAGATAGAAAATCCATCTATTTCAAGGTCATTCTTCACACCTGCAGATTGAGCGTAGATTGCTTTACCATAAAATTTCTTAATCATTCCTTCAGCCATAGGGGACCGCACAGCGTTATGGTCACAACAAAATAAAATTGATTTTGGTAAATTTTTAGACTTCAAACCAATCTCCATGATGTAACACACAAATTAGTGTAAAAAGTCTCCGAGCAGTATCATCATCCAACTCAACTTTTCCTTTTAAACGTTCCTGCAAAACTCGTGCACCTTCGCCGTGTATACCTCGCCTAGCCATATCTATTGTCTCAATTTTACTAGGCGATAATCTCTTAACAGCTTCCAAGTAGCTTTTACAAATCTTAAAGTAGTCTTTAACTACTTGCTGAAAGGGTACTAATGAGAGTTGAAACTCAACTATCCGGTCTCTACCACTACTGAAAACTTCAAAAACCAATCGCCTCTCAAATATTCTAAGATTTAATCGATATGGCCCAACAAAATTACTTTCTTTAGGGATTACAAAAATATTTTTTTCAAGCAAATCAAAAATAGCAACTTCTCTTTCTTGAATTATTTCAGGAGTTGCTTTGTTAGGATCTTTTGTATCAAGCTTTATCTCAATTAAATAACTCATTTCAAATTATTGAACCTAGAATATTTTTTTTATTTAATAGCTTACTATGCCAGAGATTAGTTTTCTTATTAATTAGTAGAAATTTATATATCATTATGGTTAGGCCTCTTTTTAGATGGTGAGTAATATGGACGGGTTACGTCTTGTAACAAAACATTAATACATTCTACTTCAAGAGAAATTACACTTTCTCCTGAAAACACTAACTCAAACCTTCCAGAAGCATCTTTTAAATCTTGCCAAAAAACTGTTAACAGAGATAACACACTGCTCTCATTTTCTTGATCAATTCCTTTCGAGCTTACCTTCGTAACATCATCGAATATCAAAAGGGATTGCACCCTTTCTGAACCTCTTAAATTTAAATTATCTTCCCAACGAAATCTATTAATTAATAAAGCAAATCTGTGCTCCTTAGATCTCCATGAAATTTCTGGTTTTGGGACAATTGAATCTTGTATCAGGGATGCAATAACTTTTAAATCATTAGAGTCTATTGCCTTTAACTTTAGTGGACGGTCTCCACCATCTTCATACCGAGCATCAGAACTCACCCGGAAACTCTTTCTATTAGGGCCCCACACGAACTCAACTTTTCCTCAACTCTCTCATACCCTCGATCAAGATGATACACACGGCTTAGAACAGTCTCTCCTTGTGCTGCTAGACCTGCCAAAATTAAAGAAACAGAGGCTCTCAAGTCAGTGGCCATGACCGGTGCACCTTTAAGTACGTCGACGCCTGTTACTTTAGCTACACCCCCATGAACATCAATCTTAGCCCCCATTCTAATAAGCTCTGGGGCATGCATAAATCTATTTTCAAAAATTCTTTCCTCTAAAACTGAAACCCCACCTGCGGTACAAAGAGCAGCCATTATTTGAGCTTGTAAATCAGTAGGAAAACCAGGGAATGGTTCAGTTAATATATTAAGTGGTTTAATTCGACTTACCAGTCTTCGAACTATTAAACCGTTTTTAGTTTCCTCTATTTCTACTCCAGAATCCTCTAACTTTTGGCAAAAAGTACTAACTATTTGGCGAGTTCCACCTAATAACTCAACTTCTCCACCTGCTATTACTGGAGCAAGCATATATGTTCCCAATTCAATTCTGTCAGCAATTACAGAATGTTCGGCTGATTTCAAACTGTCTACACCGATAATGGTTATTGTATCACTCCCTTGTCCACTTATTTGAGCCCCCATCTTTATGAGGCATTCCGCAAGATCTATAATCTCCGGCTCTTTGGCGACGTTACTTAGTACACTTGTACCCTCAGCCAACGTAGCTGCCATCAGTGCATTTTCAGTTGCTCCGACAGAGACCATTGGAAATTTAAATTCTGCGCCTTTTAACCTTCCAGAACATTTTCCAAATATATACCCATCTTTAAGCTCAAAAGTTGCACCAAGAGCCTCTAATGCCTTCAAGTGTAGGTCTACAGGTCTCGCACCTATCGCACATCCACCTGGAAGAGAAACTATAGCATTCCCTTCTCTTGCTAGCATTGGGCCTAAAACAAGGATCGAAGCTCTCATCTTCCGTACAATATCATAAGCTGCCGTATGGTTAGTTATATTCTTTGTGGTAAGATAAATTGTCTTCCCTTCATCTTCAGAGATAACTTCACACCCCAGTGAAGAGAGCAAACCTGACATCATTCTTATGTCACTAAGCCTGGGCGCATTAGTTAATTTAAGCGTACCTTCACATAAAATAGATGCAGGCATTAATGGTAGACAAGCATTCTTTGCTCCTGCTATCGGAATTTTTCCATAGAGAGGACCATTCCCTTTTACTACAATTTTATCCATAATTTATTGTTCTTTACCGTTCTCTTGTGAAGTTTTAATAGTTTTCCTAGACTGAGTTTGTTGTTTTCGCCGACCCATATTTTTTTTTAACGCCTTTTTCAAACGCTCTTTCTTATTTTTTTCAGATATAGACAATACTCTATTCTTATTTATTTCATTTAAGCTACTCATATTAGTTACTTACAGTAGGCTTATCATTGCGTCTAGATTATCCTTGCGTAAAAAGAATTTTGATCGTATCCAACTCGTCAGTTATTTTTATTGGCTGTGGTAGCTCAGTGGTAGAGCACACCCTTGGTAAGGGTGAGGTCGGGAGTTCGATCCTCCCTCACAGCACCAGATATAGATACAGATGTTCATACAATATTACTATAGCTATGATGACTAAATGGATTCTGTTCCCACACTATTAAAAAAAATTTACGATAGACCTTTGTAAATTATATTAATCACTAGGTAAGTGATAATAAATTACATGGTTAATTGTGGTATAATCTGGAGCGGGCGACGGGAATCGAACCCGTGTCTTTAGCTTGGAAGGCTAAGGTCTTACCATTACACAACGCCCGCATTTTTATACTCTTCGATGTCATTACAATGAAAATTACAGCATCGTCAAATCTTAATTTAAAATTGGCCTTAGATCATCCTCTATATATGCCATAATTATTTCTGAAAAATCTTTTTCTGCAACAAACCCTAACCCCAATGCTCTTACGGGGTCAAAATTTTCTGGCCAACCAGAAACTATTGCTGAAATTTTCTTATCTTCAATAAATTTTATTTTATCTACAGCCTCTTGACCAGAAATGACACGAAGGGCCTCAATTTGTTCAGCAACGGTACAACTAACACCTGGAAGATTTAAAGATCTCCTAGTACCTAGTTCATCAAAATTTAAACCTGCCGCATAAATTAAAAACCCGATAGCCGACCTTGGAGAGACATGCCAGTGCCTCACACTATCTCGTACCGGCAAGGTCACCTCCAAGTTATTCAATGGCTCTCTAATTATACTCGAAAAAAAAGATGATGCTGCGAGATTAGCTTTACCAGGTCGGACACATACTGTTGGTAAACGCATCGATACCCCATCAATAAAGCCTTTTCGACTGAAGTCACTTATCATCGCCTCACAAATTACTTTTTGAGCACCGTATGACGTCTGGGGGGCACACAAAAAATCATCACTTATTTTTTCTGGATATGGTCCACCAAAAACTGCTATTGACGATGTAAAGATAAATTTAGGCCTATAACTTCCAGCTGATGCTAAATGTTCATTCTTTATGGCATTTAGAAGCCTCCATGTTGGATGAAAATTAACCTCCCAACCAATATCAAAATCCGCTTCTGCTTGACCTGAAACAACGGAAGCTAAATGATATATTAAGTCTGGCCTTTCCTTTGCTATGCTTTCAATCTCACCTGGTTTGGAGATATCACCCACTCGTATCTCACCTAAAGCGTTAGAATCATTTGCAAAGAATAAATCATGTAAAATAACTGAGTTTTTTTTATTTAAACCAATTTTACCGCTTTTTATTTCCTGAGCGAGCTTTTGGCCTATCATACCGCCACCGCCTAAAATAACAATTTTCATTTATTAATCCTAAAATGTTTAATAATTCTAAATATAAACTAGAATAACGTTTCTCTCTATACCCATTTAATCACAAAGATTTTCGTAAATGCATTATTATGTAAAAAGAGTCCCAGTAAAACTATTTTTCGCTTTCTGCACTTTCATATAGAATATACGATATTAATTAAGTAAAACTTTAAGAACTCTTAACACTAAAAACTATTTTATATTATGTTCTTGGATAAACTATAGGTGGAGACATGGGAAGACTAGAAGGGAAATCCGTGCTTGTTACAGCTGCGGGTCAAGGAATAGGAAGAGCTTCTGCAGTAGCCATGGCTAAAGAAGGCGCAAAAGTATTCGCCACAGATATTAATATGGAATCCCTAAAGACACTAGATGATTATAGTCATCCTAATATAGTAACCTTCAAACTTGATGTTTTAGATGACAGCTCCGTTGCTAATGGTGTTTCTAAGGCAAATCCGGATATTATATTTAATTGTGCTGGCTTCGTTCACAATGGAACAGTTTTAGAGGCTACTACTAAGGACTGGGATTACGCGTTCGATTTAAATGTAAAATCAATGTACAGAACAATTCAACATGCCCTACCTAATATGTTAAAAAAAGGTAATGGCTCCATAATCAACATGGCTTCCGCCGTCTCATCCGTAATTGGTGCTCCTAATCGTTTTATATACGGGACAACCAAAGCTGCAGTTATCGGATTAACAAAATCAGTTGCTAGTGACTACATTACTCAAGGCATAAGGTGTAATTGTATTTGTCCAGGAACTGTTGATTCACCATCGTTACATGATCGTCTCCAGGCAACTGGGGATTATGAAACAGCAAAAAAAGCATTCACAGCACGCCAACCAATGGGTAGACTAGCGACCACTGAAGAAATTGCAGCCCTTGTTGTATACTTGGCATCGGATGAATCTGCTTTCACAACGGGCCAACCACATATAATTGATGGCGGCTGGTCAGGTTAGGAAAATTTTAATGACTAAAACTCTAAGATCCCAAAAATGGTTTAATAACCCTGAAAATTTAGAAATGTCAGCTATTTATCTAGAACGCTATTTAAATTACGGTCTAACACGTGAGGAGCTCCAATCTGGTAAACCAATAATTGGGATAGCCCAGACCGGGAGTGATTTAAGCCCATGCAACCGACATCATATTGAGCTTACTAAACGAGTTCGGGATGGAGTGGTATCCGCAGGTGGAACAGTAATAGAAATCCCTGTGCACCCTATACAAGAAACAGGAAAACGCCCAACCGCCATGTTGGATAGAAACTTAGCTTACCTAAGCTTAGTTGAAACATTATTTGGTTATCCTATAGATGGGGTGGTTCTCAATATTGGCTGTGATAAGACAACCCCTGCTCTACTAATGGCCGCCGCAACAGTAAACATTCCTGCAATAGCACTATCCGTAGGTCCAATGTTGAATGGTTGGTTTAATGGAGAGCGAACTGGATCAGGAACAATCGTTTGGAAAGCGCGAGAACTGCTAGCAGCTGGAAAAATAGATGACGCCGAATTTATGGATATGGTTGCTTCATCCGCTCCATCCGTTGGTTATTGTAATACGATGGGTACAGCTACAACCATGAATTCTCTGGCAGAGGGGTTAGGAATGCAACTACCTGGATCAGCAGCAATACCAGCTCCATACCGTGAACGAGGGCAAATCAGTTACACAACAGGTAAAAGAATAGTTGAAATGGTCCATCAAGATCTTCGTCCAACGGACATAATGACTAGAGAAGCTTTTGAGAATGCAATAGTAATAAACTCAGCTATTGGGGGTTCCACAAATGCCCCAATACACCTTAATGCAATTGCAAAGCACTTAGGAGTACCACTGAATAATGATGACTGGCAAACATACGGGCACAAAATACCACTCCTAGTTAACTTACAACCTGCAGGTGAGTATCTTGGGGAGGATTACCATCGCGCAGGAGGAGTTCCCGCTGTAATAGGGGAATTAATATCTGGAAACTTACTACCTCACCCAGAAGCAATTACCGTTAACGGGAAAACCATGGCAGAAAACTGTAATAAGGTTTTCAGTAAGAATGAAGACGTAATTTTCAAAATCCATAAACCAATGCAAAGCAACTCCGGCTTCATCAACCTCAAGGGTAACCTTTTTGATAGTGCTATAATGAAAACATCCGTTATAAGTGCCGAATTTAGAGAGAGATACCTCTCCAACCCAAAGAGCCCAAATTCTTTCGAAGGAAAAGCCGTAGTATTCGATGGTCCAGAGGATTTTCATAAAAAAATAGATAATGTTAGTCTGAGCATTGATGAAAACTCTATCCTCGTAATGCGGGGTGTAGGACCAATAGGGTACCCAGGTGGCGCGGAAGTCGTGAACATGAGACCTCCTTCTTACCTATTAAAGAAGGGAATAAACGCACTACCGTGTATAGGGGATGGTAGGCAATCTGGAACATCAGGAAGTCCGTCAATTTTGAACGCATCGCCCGAAGCTGCACAAGGAGGCGGTCTTGCTTTAGTAAAGACTGGAGACTTAATTAAAATAGACTTAAATAAATGTACCGTTGATATCATGATAAGTGTCACTGAGTTAGACAAACGTAAAAAATTACTTCCAAAAGAAAGGTTCCCTTATCCTGAGAGTCAGACCCCTTGGCAAGAAATTTTTAGAGAAAAAGTTTTACCTTTTAGTGAGGGAATGACAATAGACGGTGCCTCGAAATACCAAGATATAGCAAGAAAACATATCCCTCGGGATAACCATTAAGAGGTATCTATGAAATTAGTCAGATATGGTAACGCAGGACAAGAAAAGCCTGGAATTATTGATCCAGAAGGAAATATACGAGATCTAAGTGATATCATCACAGATGTTACAGGAACGGCACTCGGCCCTGATATTATAAAAGAAATTCAAGAAATTGATCTAAGCTCACTGCGATTAATAAAAAGTAACTCTCGGTTAGGTCCCTGCATTGGTGGAGTAGGGAAATTTCTTTCAATCGGGTTGAACTATTCAGATCATGCCGAAGAAACAGGAATGCCAATTCCAGAACACCCAATTCTTTTTTTAAAAGCTACTTCCTCAATCGTAGGTGCCAATGATACGATTTTTATGCCTAGAGGATCTGTGAAATCTGATTGGGAGGTTGAGCTAGGCGTAGTAATCGGTAAAAAGGCAAAGTACGTAACTGAAAATGAAGCGCTAGGTCACGTTATGGGCTATTGTATAGTAAATGACGTGTCAGAAAGGGAATTTCAGACAGAATTATCCGGCCAATGGACAAAAGGTAAAAGTTGCGACACATACGGACCAACTGGACCGTGGTTAGTAACCCCTGATGAAATTCCTGACCCACAAAACTTATCAATGCATCTCAATATAAACGGAAAGAGGATGCAAACTGGAAACACCAAGACAATGATTTTTTCAGTAGCAAAAATTATCGAACACTTAAGTTCCCTCATGACCCTCTATCCAGGAGATCTTATATCGACAGGAACACCTCCCGGCGTAGGGATGGGTATGAAGCCAAAGCCTATATACCTAAAGAAAGGTGATTTAATGGAGCTAGAAATTGAAAAACTAGGAAAACAGCGACAAGTTGTAGATCAGGATAAATAAGATGAGTGAAATACTAATAATGGGGAATATGCCAGACAAGGATCTAAGCATTCTCAAGGCTGAGTTTACCGTTCATAGAGCAATTGAGATAAGTAACTTTGAAAAGTTCTTGGTAGAACAAGGTGACAAAATAAGTGCGGTTGCAACTACAGGCTTTGTTGGCCTTCATAACAACATAATAGAGAAACTTGAAAATCTTAAAATAATATCTTCAAATGGAGTAGGCTATGATTCAATTGACGCCACTTTCTGCGCAGACCGCGGTATAATCGTTACTCATACCCCTGACGTATTAAATGCTGAGGTTGCAAATACAACCATCATGCTATTTCTAAATAGCTTTAGAGAATTTAGTTTTAATGAGGCCTATCTAAAAAGTGGCCGTTGGAAGTTAGAAGGTATGGCTCCATACTCACGATCGCCAGATAATAGAATAGTAGGTATGTTAGGAATGGGGAGGATTGGTCAAGAAATTGCCTCAAGATTATCTATGTTTAATCCTAAAATACTATACCACTCACGGTCCCCAAAGGATGTCCCATATACATATTACAAAGACTTAAAAACTATGGCACGTGATTGTGAGGTCTTAATATGTATCACTCCAGGAGGAATAAAAACAAATAAGTTAGTTAATGAAGAGATACTTACTGCATTGGGCCCAACAAGTACTTTAATAAATATTGCTAGAGGTTCAGTGGTTGATCAGACCGCACTAATTAAAACTCTGGAAGATGGAAGACTAGGTTATGCAGCTTTAGATGTTTTTGAAAGTGAACCAAATGTACCTGATGAATTAATACATATGAGTAACGTAACATTACTGCCTCACGTTGGTAGCGCTACTTTTGAAACACGCGCAGCAATGGGCGAACTAACATTAAATAATTTAATTGAATTCAAAAGGAATGGAAAAGTACTTACTCCCGTTCCAGAATGCCTAAATTTAGAAAAAAATATAACATAAATTCTATCCTAACAGCTACTATAGAGAAATTAAATATCTATGCTTATTTATAAAATAATGCCGCAAACTAATTTAGAGGTATTTAAAAAAAGTGGTACATTTATAGGGTTGGGAGTTGATTTGACTGACGGTTACATCCACTTTTCAACTGCTAAGCAAGTTAAGGAAACAGCGTCAAAGCATTTTTATGGTCAAGAAAACCTTTCCCTTGTATGGACTGAGGCTAGTACTCTTGGAGAAAAATTAAAATGGGAACTTTCTAGAGGCAATAATAAGTTTCCACATTTATATAGAGACTGGAGTTATGGAGAGATTCTAGGCAGCAGTAACCTACCTTGGAAAAACTTCAAACACGAATTCCCAGAATTCTTACAATGCGCTTAAACGAAAAAATCAGTCTAAAACTTCTAAATAAGCTCAATCCTGAGTTATCTCATAATTTAGTAATTAAGGCATTAGGGTTAAAACTATCTCCTTCTACCACAAATTACAGCGCACCTTCCCTTAATATTAATTTTGCTGGACTTAATTTAGAAAATCCTATCGGATTAGCCGCTGGGTTTGATAAAAATGCTGAAGCAATCAACAGCCTTTCAAAATTGGGTTTTGGTTTTTTAGAAATCGGTGGTGTAACCCCTTTGCCACAAGATGGAAACCCAAAACCAAGACTTTTTCGTCTTCAAAAAGACAAGGCAATTATTAACCGCTTGGGCTTTAATAATAAAGGTATGAAAGTCATAGGAGGTAAGCTCAAGCGTAGTTTCTCAAAAGTTCCGGTAGGAATCAACCTAGGAGCTAATAGAGACAGTAAAAACCGTATAGAAGACTATTCTAAAGTTCTTTTAGAATGCGGAGATTTCGTAGACTTTGCTACTTTAAATATTTCCTCCCCAAATACGAGCAAACTAAGAGAGCTCCAAGAGCCAGATAATCTAAAGCTCTTACTTTTGAAACTTGAAGAGGTAAAAAAGAAATTAAAAAAAAATATACCTATCTTTGTAAAAATCTCTCCAGATCTTAAAGATCAAGCACTAATAGATCTAATAAGCGTTGTTACTGCGTCAAACGTCGATGGGATTATAGCTACCAACACTACTATATCTAGGGAAAATCTTACTAGTAGTTCACGTAATGAAATAGGAGGGCTCTCTGGTAAACCTTTAAAAGATATTTCTACAAAAATGATTGCTAAAATATCTCATGTAACAAATGGCTCATTACCTATTATTGGGGTTGGTGGAGTAAGCTCTGCAGAAGATGCTTACGATAAAATATGCGCTGGAGCTAGCGCTATTCAACTATACACAGCGCTTGTTTACGAAGGGTTTTCTGTAATTAATAAAATCTGTTTCGGATTAGACAAATTACTTCATGCAGACGGACATCAAGAATTAAAGACAGCTATAGGATCTAAAAAAGAAAAATGGTTATAATTTTTTAATTACGACCCACTTTATGATAAAAGAGTATAAATTAAATACTGGCTTCTAATGCAGGATACTTGGAAGCTAATGTAACAGTCCTCAAAACATAAAGCACGATTAAGCCTATCCAAAGACCGTTATTGCCCAATGACGGAACTAACAGAACTAATACAATTAAGTACCCTAAAAATGAAATAAACATCATATTACGCATGTCCCGAGTGCGAGTAGCACCTATAAAAATACCATCTAACATATATGCAAATAATCCAATTAAGGGCAATATAGCAAGAAAATGGAGGTACAACCGTGTTTCAACACGAACATCCGGAGAGACTGTCATTATATCAATAAGCCAGCCACCAAAGCACCAAAAAATTAACACAAAGACAATTGCCATAACTCCAGCCCAAGCTGTAGTTAATATAGCTGCTCGCCTAAATCTTTTCCTATTTCGGGCACCCACCGACTGTCCAACGAGAGTTTCTGCCGCGTGAGCAAATCCGTCTAATGCGTATGAGACTATATGTAAAAACTGTATCAGTATGTGATTTGAAGCTAACGCAACATCTCCAAAGTCCGACCCTATAAACAGGAAAGAAATAATAGCCATTTCCAGAAGTAATGATCTAAGCAAAATATCACTATTTACACTAATCATCTTAGCTAATCTAATTTTATCAAAAACCCTAGATAAGTGAAAGAAATCTTTTGCAATCAATCGGTCCCGACAAAAATATAAACCAGTAATTAAACCGCACCACTCAGCTATAAGACTTGCATATGCGACCCCTTCAATTTCCCACTCAAGGAAAGAAACAAACAAAATATCAAGAAATACGTTCAAACTATTCATTAAGAGTTGGATTACTAAAATTGATTTTGTACGCTCCAGAGCTATAAGCCAACCAGTGATAGCGAATAAAGAAATCGCTGCTGGAGCTGAGTAAATTCTAATTCTCATATAACTAAAGGCAAAGCTCTCAACCTCTGGTGATGCCGGTGACATATAAAGTGCAAACTTAAAGATTATCGAATGTATAAGGATTATAATTAGGCCAGCAAGGAAACCAATTATTAGACACCGACCTAACATTGCATCTACTTCTGCATGATCTCGAGCTCCGAATGCTTGGGAGGTTAGACCTACTGTACCCATTCTCAAGAAACCAAAGATCCAATAAATAGCAGTTATAATTATTGCACCGATGCCCACAGCTCCTAAAGCAGAAGGCTCTCCTAATTGTCCAATCACCGCTGTATCAACTGCCCCCAAAATTGGAATCGTCGAATTAGATATTAAGATTGGAACAGCGATTGTCAAAACTCTTCGGTGAGTGATCTTATTTGTCATAGCAGAGTTCACTTTGACACTATTGAAAAATGAACAGACGCTTGCGCAAAGATTTTCTTATAGTCCTCCTGCCATGCTTCAACGTGCACCCAAGCAAAGCGGCGACCTGTGCGAACAATTCGGGCAATTGCAAAAGAATCTTCAGCTAAACCAGGTCGCAAGTAATCCACATTGATATCAATTACTTTGGCTTTTGATTGCTCAACGTCGCTATCAACAAGCTTAGTGCCTTGGCCCGACGTACCATTTTCATTTCCATACAGTATTTGGGCCATTGCTGTAAACTCAAGCAATGCCACAGTTACACCTCCATGTAACACCTTTAGATCATGGTTCCCTATTAAGTTCGGCTTATACGGTAACACCGAAATATACGAGTTATTTTCCTTTATAAAACGTATATCTAGAAACTTCATGTAAGTGGAAGTCGAAGAGAATTTTCTTAAAACATAGTCCATTGATAAATGTTTAGCTAATACAGAAGTATTAATTATATGATCCATTATGAGGTTACTCTCTCCTCAATAACCGAGAATGTACCCACTGCCGTCGCTATAGGGTCACTTGACGAATTATCGTTGGCTATGGCTTTTACATAAGCAACAGAATCTGAAATATAATAACACTCAGCTCTTGCTCTAACCTCCTGATCAATGGCCACAGGCCTTAAATAATCAATCCGTAGGTTCATAGTAGCAGTTTTTAAGGGTAGCAATTGATGTACTAATACTGACAAACCACCGCAAGTATCTATCAAACCAGATACAGCAACAGAGTGGATTTTTTTCTTTGTTAAATCACCGTTAACTGTAGCGTTATAGGGCATTGACATAATAGCAAACCCTAAACCTATTTCATCAATTCTCATTCCCATATAGCAGGCATGAGGAAGAGAATTAATAAAATTCCTTGCCATTATTAAACGATCTTGGTTCAATTGATTTGATTTCCTCGTGCATACAGAACTTAATCTACTTAACTCCTAACTTTTAGGTAAGGTCAAGGTCATCGTAACTCCTAGAATATCTATAGGAATATCTTATGTCATTAAACTTAAGTTATGCCTTTTAAAAAATCTACCATTAGGTATAAACTCTATTAAATATTTAAGAGATAGAGTTTTTGATTAATACAATATTTAAAAATTAGAGGAGAGCAAAATGAAACTATACTGTTTTGGTGAATCAGGTAATGCGTATACAGCTGCGATAACTATGGAGTTAGCTGGAGTAAAATGGGAGCCAATTTTTGTAGATTTTTTCAAAGGGGAGGCCCGTTCAGAAGAGTATAAGAAAATAAATGGAATGGGAGAGGTCCCCACATTAGTAACTGATGAAGGAGTAACACTTTCTCAGTCAGGAGCCATCCAACAGTTTATTGTCGACAAAACTGGTAAACTTGGAGGAGAGCTTGATGATAAATATGAAACTTTACGTTGGGTACTATGGGACAATCACAAAATGTCTAGTCAAGTAGGAATTCAACGGTTTCTTATGAATTTTTTACCACCAGATAAAAGGCCTGAGGGAGCAATAAATTTTTTAAGTGGGAGAATTCAAGTAGCTCTCAGCGTACTTGATAATGCTCTAGCTGATCGCGATTGGCTTGTGGGGAACTCTATTAGTGTGGCCGACTTATCTTGTTGCGGATATCTTTTTTATGATGAACCATTTGGATTTAACAGAAGTGAATGGCCGAACATCAACACATGGTTAACTAGAATTTCTGATCAACCAGGCTGGAAACACCCTTATGACTTAATGAAAAGAGCGTTTACACAATCCTAAATGACATTTCTTTGAGCTAAACAAAATTTTTAAACAACATTAAAGGAGTTGATTGATGGGTTGGATGTCAAATGAACAAGGGCTTGAAAAGACAAGAGCAAACTATGTACCTCTAACCCCATTATCTCATTTAAAACGAGCGTCAATTGCATTTCCCAACCGGTTAGCATTATCTTACAGATTAAAGAAATATAATTACTTACAGTATCACCAGCGTGTAACGCTATTGGCCTCAAGCCTAGTAGGGCGTGGTATAAGCCCCGGAGATGTCATAGCCACTATTCTTCCTAACATACCAGCTCAGGTTGAGGCTCATTTTGGTATTCCTGCCGCTGGTGCGGTAATAAATACAATTAATACTCGTCTCGATGTTAAAACAGTTGCTTATATTTTTGATCATGGTGAAGCCAAAATCGTATTAGTTGACACGCAGTTCCTATCGCTAGCCAAACAGGCCAAGGATATGTGTACAGGTTTGGGACCAGAAATTATAGAAGTTGAAGATAAAAGTGCCGGTTTTCCAAAATCTGGTGATTACTTAGAATATGAGGAATTATTACATACTGGTAGTGAAAATTTCTCTTGGAGGCTACCTGGAGATGAATGGGAGAGTTTATCACTTAATTACACCTCAGGTACCACTGGGCAACCAAAAGGGGTAGTATGCCATCATCGTGGAGCCTATTTGATGACGATGGGTACAGTTGTAAGTTGGAAATTACAGTTATATCCCAAGCTATTAATCATTGTCCCGTTGTTCCATTGCAATGGATGGAATCATACTTGGATGATGCCAATGCTCGGTGGAACAGTCTATTGTTGTAGGGATGTCACAGCAAAATCAATCTACACATCAATATCTGAAGAAAATATTACTCACCTCGGGGGAGCACCCATTGTATTAAATTCAATAATCAACTGTCCTGAGGAGGATAAAAAAACATTTTCTCATACAGTAGAGATCTTTACAGCGGGAGCTCCACCAGCACCAACAACCTTGGCTGCTATTGAAGCAATGGGCTTCAATGTAACCCAAGTCTATGGGCTAACTGAAACTTACGGACACGTCACCGAATGTATTTGGGATGAAAAATGGGACGATGAGCCACAAGAAAAAAAATCAAAAATCAAAGCCCGTCAAGGTGTCGCTTTTCCTATGATGGAAGAAATCACTGTTTTGGATGAGAGCCAAAAAGAAATACCTAAGGATGGTAAAACCCTTGGTGAAATTGTAATTAGAGGAAACTCCGTGATGAAGGGTTATTACAAGAATCCAAAGGCAACAAGAGAGGCCTTTTCAGGTGGTTTTTTTCATTCTGGCGATATAGCAGTGATGCATGATAATAATTATATTCAAATCGCTGACAGAGCTAAAGATATAATTATCTCTGGAGGTGAAAATGTAAGCTCGGTGGAGGTCGAAGGGGTACTAATGGGTCATCCTGCTGTTATGTTGTGTGCGGTTGTAGCCAAAGCAGACGAAAAGTGGGGAGAAGTACCTTGTGCGTTTGTGGAGCTTAAAGAAGGACTAAAAGTCAGCGAAAAAGAGCTAATAGCCTTTGCAAGAACTCAATTAGCAGGGTTTAAAACTCCAAAGTACGTTTTTTTTGAAGACCTTCCAAAAACCTCAACTGGTAAAATACAAAAGTTTGAACTTCGACAAAAAACTAACTCACACTAGGGTTGCAAGGAAGAATGTCCTACAAATGGATATAGAAAAATGACCGCACTAAAAGAATATCAACGCTTGGAATGCACTGGGTTGTGGAAAGAAACCAGCGACAGTCAGCGACGTGAAGTCTTAGTTTCTTTTGGTAACAATTCTTTAATGTTACGAGATACAACTGAGACAGCTCTTTCTCACTGGTCACTGCCAGCGATCCAAAGAATTAACGAAGGAAAACTCCCAGCAGTATATAAACCCGGTCCAGATGCACTGGAAACTCTAGAAATAGATGATGAAACTATGATCGAAGCTATTTCAAAGGTTGGTCGTATAATCGAAAAGCGTAAGCCACGCCATGGTAGAGTTCGCACTTACATCTTAATAAGCATTATTCTTACTTTAGGCACCATAGGCTTTACGTGGTTACCTGACGCATTAATACAGCACACTTTATCTGTCACAACACAAAACCATAAAGTCCAAATAGGAGAGAGCCTAGTAACAGAAATTGTGAATTTAACTGGGGCCCCGTGCACTTCAACTTTAGGTGACAGAGCTCTACTAAATTTCAAAACTCGTGTCCTTGGAAAAATTGATCACAAGCTGTTAATAATTCCAGACAGTAGAAAAAAAGTGGTGTCGTTACCTGGAAAAATACACTTGATAGACAAGACGGTCTTTGAAGACTACGACACTCCTGAGGTAGCAGCAGGATATCTTTACAACTCTCTTGAAAAACACAAAAATAATGACCCTTTCCAAATTCTTATTAAAGAAGCTAAGATTGGAACCTTATTCAAATTACTTACCACAGGAGAAATAAAAAAAGAGACTTTACGAAAACATGCAGAAAAAATATTAACAACCTCTGGAAGTCAGATAGATCAAGAAAGTTTACTGAAGAGATTCCAAAGTGCGAGTGTCGCAACAAGTCCTTTTGCCTATGCCCTCGACGTTACGGGCGAATCTACGGTGACGTTGATAGAAGGTGATCCTTATAAGAAGATTAGCGCCCCACTTCTTATCCAAGATAGTGATTGGATAAGTTTACAGACTATCTGTGAACAGTAAAAGTCTATAAATAAATTTACTTTGTACCAAACATTCGGTCGCCAGCATCGCCTAAGCCTGGCACAATATATCCATTTTCATTCAAATGGCTATCTAACGCTGCTGTTACAATTTTTACGTCAGGATGCACTTTTCTCATGTTTTCAACTCCTTCAGGGGCAGCTAATAAACACAAGAAACTAATATTTTTTGCTCCCGCTTCTTTGAGAAGATTAATTGCAGCCACAGATGAGTTTCCAGTAGCTAACATAGGATCAACAGCAATAACCATTCTCTCTTCTAATAATTCTGGAACCTTAAAATAATATTGAACTGGTTGAAGAGTTTTTTCATCCCTGTATAATCCAACAAATCCTACTCTAGCAGAAGGAATTAACTCCAACATACCGTCTAGCAAACCATTTCCAGCACGTAAAATTGAAATGAGAGCAAGTTTACGTCCAGCCAACTCGGGGGAGTTCATTTCAACTAAGGGTGTTTCAATTTTTAGATTTTTTGTTTCTAAATTTCTAGTAATTTCATAAGCTAAAAGCTGACTGATTTCCCTTAAAAGTTGCCTAAACAAAGCAGTGGGTGTTGACGCTTTTCGCATTATAGTTAATTTATGTTGTACGAGCGGATGTTTAACTATTGTGAGGTGATCTACCATATTCTTTCTCCTACATCTCTTAATTAATATTACCGGGATCTAAATAAAACTTTTACCAACCCCACGATTTCTTATACCAAGATACTTGGCAATTGATGCAGACACATCAACAAAGGAAACGTTACCTATTTCTCGTTCACCCAAACCTATACCAAAAATTGGTACACATTCACGGGTATGATCTGTTCCTCTCCAAGTTGGATCATTACCATGATCAGCAGTTAATATAACTAAATCGTTTTGACGAATCTTTTTTAATAAAATTGTTAACTTTGAGTCAAACCATTCTAGATGCCGGGCATACCCCGAAACATCTCGACGGTGACCATACAAGCTATCAAATTCCACGAAATTTGCTATATTCAGGCTACCGTCTGGGGCATTATCCAATAAATCATACAAATTTTCCATTAGTAATCTATCAGGTCCTATTTTGGATGATGAAATACCTTTATTTGAAAAAATATCATCAATTTTTCCTAAAGCATTTACTTGTCTACCTTCTTCAAAAGCCCATTCACAAAGTGTAGGCGCCGGGGGCTCAATAGAGAAATCCTTCCTGTTGGCTGTTCGAGTAAAACCACTTTTTGAATCTCCAAGGAAAGGTCTCGCAATTACTCTTCCAATTCTCCTGGAATGACAGAACGGTGCTAATTTTTGGCATAACGCGTAAAGTTGATCAAGACCAAATTTCTCTTCATGGACAGCAATTTGGATTACACTATCGGTCGAAGTATAACAGATTGGCCACCCACTATTTAAATGCTGTTTACCATATCTCTCTATTACTTCCGTACCGGAAGCGTGACAGTTTCCAAGTATGCCTTTCGATTCTGAAAGTTCTTGGATAAGCTTTATGATCTCAGTTGAAAAACTAAGCTGTTTATTCTTAAAGTATTTCCATTTCCAAGGCAATGGAACACCGAGCAACTCCCAATGACCTGTAGGTGTATCTTTCCCTGGAGAAGTCGGTGTAGCGACCCCCCAAAGTCCTTTAGGTTTTTCTAAGGCCTCCGTATTATCTGAGCTTACTGAAAGATTAAGGATCGAATCCAAACCAAGACTTTTAAAATTGGGAACATTCAAACTTCCAGTCCTTCCAATATTTGCACCCCCACTCGAACAGGTGCTTATAATATTACCTAATGTACAGGCACCTTCATCACCAAAATCCTTAGCATCTGGAGCTCCCCCACAACCAACAGAATCCATTACAATCAAAAAAACTCTACTCATTTAGACTCTAACCGATGGATAAGGTTCGGTGGGGGTTTGAAATCATATGATATTGAAAATGCCCCTCGAACTAGTGCTGCTACTCTTATTATGTCCTGTTCATTAGAGGCGTGCACGATCGCAAGAGGTATTGTAAGATCAACTTTATTTCCTATTTCCATTAGACCCGATAAACCAACTGAGGGATCTATTTCATCACTTTCCTTTTGCCTCCCTCCTCCTAAAATTACTACTACTTGACCGAGGGCTTCAGTATCAATCCTATCAATATAACCCACCTTGTTAGCTCTAATTTCTTTTATGGCAGACGCTTGAGGGAGATAATTCACCCACTCACTCTCAAAGTTTTTTGGACCCCCCATCTCAAAAACCATTCTAGAAAAATATTCCATAGCCCTACCTGAAGATATAGAGTTCTTTAGTAGGCACCTACTATCTTTGAGGCTTTGGGAAGGGTCATTAAGGTTAATAAGTTCGGAGCCTAGCTCAATAGTCACCTCCAACAATCTATCATTAACTTTCAAACCACTGAGGGTTTCCATCACAGAATTTACTTCTAGTCCATTACCTGCCGCATTTACCAAAGGCTGTGACATGTCAGTTAGAAGGGCAACTGTCGGGCATCCAGCGCCATTCGCTACACCTATTAATGATCTCGCTAATAGCTCTGATTTTTCAAATTCTTTTATTACAGCTCCAGATCCAGTTTTTACATCTAAAACTAAGCTATCCAGGCCTGCAGACAATTTCTTTGATAAGATAGATGCAGTTATTAAATCAAGGCTATCAACTGTAGCCGTCACATCACGTATTTTATAGAGGCGCTGATCTGCTGGGGCTACGTCGTCTGAAGCTCCAACTATAGCGAGGCCAATTTTTTTTACTATTCCTTGAAACCTCTCCTTAGAAATATCTGATGAATAACCAGGAATTGACTCCAACTTATCCAGTGTACCTCCAGTATAACCCAGCCCTCTTCCAGAAATCATAGGGACATAAGCACCACATGCTGCCAAAGCCGGTGCTAGTAACAATGAAACAGGATCACCCACACCACCTGTGGAATGTTTATCAAGAACTGGTCCAGGTAAATCCCATACTAATTGATCACCACTATCTCGCATTCCCTTAGTTAAGCCTACTCGAGCCTCAAGACTTAAGCCATTAAGACAGACAGCCATAGCAAACGCTCCAATCTGCGCATCACTTACAATTGGGTTTGAAATCATAGACCCAAACTCCAACATATCAGTTTCAGTAATGTACTTCTTGTTACGAACCCGCTCTATTAAAGACCCTACATTCATTAGAGCTTCATGAAACTCTGATCAAAAGCTCCAGGGAGTAATTCTTCCATTGAGGTGCTACTAATAACACCAGAAGTTGTAGCCAAGGAAATAACCGTCGAACCATTCGCAAACTCTGAAATTTTTTGTCGACAACCGCCACACGGAGCAACAGGTTTAGGACTATCTGCTACTACGGTGAGCTCCTTTATTTCTGTATCACCCGCGGCGATCATAGATGCTATCGCTCCAGCTTCAGCGCACGTACCCTCGGGGTATGCTATATTTTCAACATTACAACCTATATAAATTTTTCCAGATGAACTCCTTAAAGCTGCCCCTACCAAAAAATTTGAATACGGCGCATAGGCATTTTTTCGTACCTTTATCGCTGCATTAAATAGCTCTCTTTCTTTGGACATTGATATAAACCTTTTAATTGAGATATCTACTTATCAGTATTTTTCGGAAATATAAAATAATTAACCAATAGGATACCCACAAGAACTTAACGCTAATGAAATTTCTTTGAGGATAGAAGGGTCATCAATAGTTGCAGGCATTTTGTATTCCTTGCCATTGGCAATAGAGAGCATAGTCGCTCGAAGTATTTTCCCTGAACGAGTTTTTGGTAAACGGTCAACTACACAAGCCAACTTAAAGGAGGCTACCGGCCCAATCTTACCTCTTACGTCGCCGATAACTTCGGCTACAATATCACTATGTGCTCGGTTGCATCCTGTATTTAAGCACAAGAAACCTAATGGAAGTTGACCCTTTAGAGGGTCTGAAACCCCTATCACCGCACATTCGGCTATGTCTGGATGTCCTGCTAAAACTTCTTCAATTGCTCCAGTAGAAAGCCGATGACCAGCAACATTAATAACATCATCTGTTCGAGCCATAATATAGATGTACCCATCTATATCAATATATCCAGAATCACCGGTTTCATAATAGCCCGGAAATGTACCTAGATAACTCTTCGTGTATCTTTCTGGCGCATTCCAAAGAGTAGTTGCTGATCCCGGAGGGAGAGGCAATTTAACTACAATAGCACCTAGCTCACCAGCCTTAACTGCCAACCCTTGATCATCAAGTACTTGTATATTCCAACCTGGCATCGCCACTGACGGAGAGCCTAATTTTATAGGTAATTGTTCTATTCCGAGTGGATTAGCCGCCATTGGTGACCCAGTTTCAGTCTGCCACCAGTGGTCTATCACTGGCACATTTAACATTTTAGAAGCCCAATTGATCGTATCAGGATCTGCTCTCTCACCAGCTAAGAATAATGCCTTCAAGTGAGTTAAATCATACCCACTTACCAGCTTTCCAAGTGGATCTTCACGTTTAATAGCCCTGAAAGCAGTTGGCGCTGTAAAGAAAGTTTTTACTTTATACTCTTCCATGATACGCCAAAAGGTACCAGCATCAGGTGTACCTACCGGCTTTCCTTCAAAAAGAACTGTAGTATTTCCATTCAACAAAGGTGCGTAAACAATATAACTGTGTCCAACCACCCAACCCACATCCGAGGCTGCCCAATAAACATCTCCAGGCTTAACATTAAATATATTTGACATAGACCAATGCAATGCAACCATGTGCCCTGCCGTAGGCCTAACTACGCCCTTGGGTTCACCCGTAGTTCCAGAAGTGTATAGGATATATAAAGGATGATCACCACTAACCGGAACACAGTCCACAGGCGCACTGTTGGTTTTTAACTCATCCCAATCGACATCTCTTTCTGCTATTAATGTTGCTTTCAATTGATCTCTCTGGTGTATCACGCAAAACAACGGTTTGTGGACTGACATTTCTATTGCACCGTCCAAAAGCGGCTTATAATCAATAACTTTATTTCCTTCGATCCCACAACTTCCTGCAATAATAGCTTTTGGTTTTGCATCATTTATTCGGGTAGCAAGCTCATTGGATGCAAAACCACCAAAGACCACCGAATGAATAGCTCCAAGACGCGCACACGCAAGCATTGCTTCTATCGCCTCTGGCACCATTGGCATATATATGATTACTCGATCCCCGGCTATTACACCTTTGCTCCTTAACCCTCCCGCTAAAAGTGCTACTTTTTTTTGTAACTCAGAGTAGCTAATAGCTCTTTTAGTTAGGGTTACTGGACTATCATAAAGTATGGCCGTCCGATCACCGTTACCTGCCTCCACATGCCTATCCACTGCATTCCAGCAACAGTTTACACTCGAGTCTTTAAACCAGTTGGATGTGTTTTCATCCTCAAAAAATGCTCTACTTGGTTTCTTAAACCAATCAATCCCTTCGGCTGCCTCCATCCAAAACTTTTCAGGATTTAACTGCCATTTAGTGTAGACTTCATCGTAACCCAAAAAAATACTCCACTTTCATCTTAAAAATTAAGTTTTATATAAGCCTGATCTAATTACCTATTAATAAAGTGAATGTAACTTAAAAAAATAAACTTAACCATATTCAGATACTGGTGTTCCTGCCAACGCAGAGATATTTAACAAACCTCTAGCAGTTATAGCAGGGGTAACTATATGTGCACGGTTACCCATTCCCATCAAAATTGGGCCAACTTCTGTACCACCCGCCTTTATCTTTAAGATATTTCTTACTGCAGATGCAGCATCTGTATTTGCAAACACCAAAACATTCGCTGAACCAGAAAACCTAGAATCTGGAAAAATTCTCTTTCGTAGTTCTTCATCCAGAGCTGAGTCAGTATGCATTTCCCCTTCATACATAAAATCTCTACTTTCATTATCAAGAATTTCTAATGCTTCACGCATTCTCCTTCCTGTATCACAATCTAGATTGCCAAACTGCGAATGGGAGCAAAGGGAGATTTTAGGTTCAATTCCAAAACGCCGAACATGTCTTGCTGACGCAATGACGGTGTCAGCTATTTGACGTGGAGTTGGTTCTGAATGTACATTTGTGTCAGTTATAAAAAGTGGTCCATCTTCTAAAATCATCAAAGAAAGAGCAGCAATCGGATGTAAAGCACCTCTACCTAATACATCCTGAATATAATTTAAATGCCATCGATATTGACCAAATGTACCACATATTAAACTATCTGCTTCTCCACGATGGACCATTACTGCAGCTATAGCAGTCGTATTGGTTCGCATTATTCTACGCGCAAGTTCAGGAGTTACCCCTCTCCTTTGCATAATTGACAAATAAGTTGTCCAATAGTCCCGATAACGCGAGTCATTCTGAGGATCCACCAACTCAAAGTCCTTATCAGCCTGCATTAACAAACCTGCTCGATCTATTTTTCGAGAAATTACGTCTCTTCTACCAATAAGAATTGGTCTATCAGTAGTTTCTTCTAATACTGCAGATGCCGCTCTTAAAACTCTTTCACTCTCTCCTTCCGCGAACACCACTTTGCGAGATTGTTTGGACGCCGCATCAAAAACTGGCCGCATTAACAAAGCAGATTTTGATATAGAATTATCTAAAGACTCTTGATAAGCGTCGAAGTCCTCGATCGATTTAGTTGCTACCCCACTTTCAATAGCAGCCTTAGCAACGGTTGAAGCTACCACCCCCATTAAACGTGGATCGAAAGGTTTTGGAATTAGGTAATCTCTTCCAAAAGACATTTTCTCTCCGCGATATGCTTCAGCAACCTCAGCAGAACTTGTAGCCCTCGCTAATTGAGCTATCCCATTGACGCAAGCAATTTTCATTTCATCATTGATCTCAGATGCACCTACATCTAACGCACCCCTAAAAATGAAAGGAAAACATAATACATTGTTAACCTGATTTGGAAAATCTGATCTACCAGTCGCTATTATAGCATCAGGACGGACAGAAAGGACTTCCTTTGGTAAAATTTCTGGATCTGGGTTTGCTAAGGCAAATATTATAGGAGAAGAAGCCATTTTTTCTACCATCTGGGTAGTTAGGACGCCTTTTGCTGAAAGCCCAAGAAATAAATCTGCGTCAGCAATAATTTCGTTTAGATCACGTAATTTTGTATCTTGTGAAAAGTCTTTTTTATGTGAATTTTGCTCTTCCTGACGCCCTTTATAAACAACACCTTTTATATCATATAGCCATATATTTTTTTTTTGTACGCCAAGTTTTATTAACATATTCAAACATGCTATTCCTGCTGCGCCTCCTCCTGTAGAAACAACCTTAATATCTTTAAATTTTTTCTTATTAACTAATAGTGCATTTGTAACAGCCGCCCCAACTACAATTGCAGTTCCATGCTGGTCATCATGAAAAACAGGAATATTCATTTTCTCTCTACATATTTTCTCAACAATAAAGCAGTCAGGAGCCTTTATATCCTCAAGATTAATAGCTCCGAATGTTGGCTCCAGTGAACAAATTATCTCTGCAAGTTTATAAGGATCCGTTTCATTTAACTCGATATCAAAGCAATCGATATTTGCAAACTTCTTAAATAGTACTGCCTTTCCTTCCATTACAGGCTTTGCAGCAAGACCTCCAATATTTCCTAAACCCAGAACAGCAGTACCATTAGTTACAACTCCAACAAGATTTCCTCTAATAGTGTACTCACTTACAAGCTCAGGATTAGATTTAATCGCTAGGGAAGCCTCCGCAACACCAGGGGTATATGCTCGTGATAAGTCTCTACCATTGGCTAGAGGTTTAGTAGCTCTAATCTCTAACTTTCCTGGCTTTGGATACCGATGATAATCGAGCGCCGCCTGGGTGAAATTTGTTTTTCTTTCTGTAGTCAACTCTTTTACTCCTAAATTTAGTTTAATATTAAACTAAATTGTATATATGGCCTATTTATTGCTATTTCTTAAATCTAAATCAAGTGTCGCATAATATCTTATCCAAAGCTATATTTTTCGAAAGTTAAAACTAAGAATGTTACTAAGGCTGGATTCATTTTATCAACAAAAGAAGTAAAAATGATCTACCTTTTTTCAAATACATCAGAGATTCAACTTAAGTCTATTTTTCAACTGATGTTCCAGCAATCGCTGTATTTTCTGGGTGTAGAATAATTGTCAGACTGACGCAATTCAAATAAAAAATTGTAACTACGCAAATTGCTCGGTAATTAATCTTTCCTCTAGCCCGTGACCAGGATCAAAAAGAATTTTATGAACAATGGCTGGCTCTGTCTCAATCTCGACGGATGTTACTGGCCCAGCCGCTCGACTGTCGGCATAAGCTACTACAGGACGCTTTTCTGATTCCAAGACCTCTAACCGAACTTGTGCAATCTTTGGCAATAAAGCCCCTCTCCATCGTCTGGGCCGAAATGCCGACATTGCAGTTAATGCTAAAACATCACTTCCTATTGGCAAAATTGGGCCATGTGCCGAATAGTTGTAAGCGGTTGACCCCGCAGGGGTGCAGACTAGTGCCCCATCACACACAAGTTCTTCTATTCTAACTTTCCCATCAACTGACACCTTAAGTTTAGCCGCCTGTGCGCCAATCCGCAACAAAGACACTTCATTAATTGCTAAAGAATCATGTGTTTGACCAGTCGCACTAACCGCTCGCATTCTAAGGGGGTTAATTAACTCTTCCTGACTTTTCTTAAGTCTACTTTGCAGATCTTCTTTTCTAAAATCATTCATTAAGAAACCTACTGTCCCACAGTTCATTCCGTACACAGGACGATTTAAAGGTTGAGTTAAATGGAGGGTTTCTAACATAAAGCCGTCACCACCCAGTGCTACTATCACATCGCTTTCGTCTGCCTCTACTTGACCATACGTCTCTACCAGGCTTTTCAAAGCGCTACGCGCCTCAAGTGTATCTGAGGCCATAAATGAAAGCTTATACTTTTTTATCATAATGTAAGTCCCATGACCTATTAGTTGTCTGTACCGAATAAGATTACAAGTATAATAAATTACTTTAAGGTATTAAAATATACAATACGAGTTTACTTTTCTGTTAAGCATTCTAAACACAGGTAACCAATTATTATAGTGACAAATTATTCGAGGTGAGAATGGCTAACCCTTACAACAAGAATTTTTTTAAACAAGATCTTAATGATAGCGATCCAGAATTGTATGGCTCTATTAAAAAGGAGCTTTTGCGTCAACAAGAGGAAATCGAACTAATAGCTTCAGAAAACATTGTATCTAGAGCTGTGATGGAAGCTCAGGGCTCTATTATGACTAATAAATACGCCGAAGGATATCCAGGAAAACGATATTACGGAGGTTGTGAATATGTCGATCTTGCAGAGAACTTAGCTATTTCAAGAGCCTGCAAATTATTTGATTGTAATTATGCTAATGTTCAACCCAATTCTGGTTCCCAGGCTAATCAAGCAGTTTTTTTAGCTCTACTCAAACCAGGAGATACTATACTCGGAATGAGTCTGGACGCTGGAGGGCATTTAACTCACGGTGCAAAGCCAAACTTATCTGGAAAGTGGTTTAATGCCATTCAATATGGTGTAGATGTGAATACACTTGAAATAGACTACGAAGAGGTAAAATTTTTAGCAAAAAAAAATCTACCTAAACTAATCATTGCTGGGGGTTCAGCTATACCACGTCAAATAGATTTTGAAAAAATGCGTGAAATAGCAGACCTTGTAGGAGCCTATTTAATGGTTGATATGGCTCACTTTTCTGGACTTGTTGCTGCCAAGGAACATCCAAGCCCCTTCCCATACGCTCATGTAGCAACTTCAACGACACACAAAACTCTCCGCGGACCACGTGGGGGAATCATTCTTTCAAATGATGAAACTCTTGCAAAAAAATTTAACTCAGCAATCTTTCCAGGGTTACAGGGAGGCCCACTTATGCATGTTATTGCAGCTAAGGCCGTAGCATTTGGTGAAGCACTTACTCCTGAATTCAAAGAGTACACAAAAAATGTGATAGTAAATGCAAAAACTCTTTCAGATGAGTTAATTAACGGTGGTTTAGCCGTAATAACGGGCGGAACAGATACTCATGTATTGCTAGTGGACTTGAGGCCAAAAGGTGTGACAGGAAAAGCTACAGAAATAGCTCTCGGTAATGCTAACATCACCTGTAATAAAAATAGTATTCCTTTTGATACAGAAAAACCTACTGTAACTAGTGGTATCCGTTTGGGAACTCCAGCTGGAACGACACGAGGTTTTTCTAAACTTGAGTTCAAATTAATCGGAAAAATGATAGTAAAAGTAGTAGATGGGTTAGGAAAACATGGGGAAGAAGAAAACATATTGGTAGAAAAATTCGTAAAACAGGAAGTTTTACAACTGTGCAAACAGTTTCCTATCTATTGATAAGTTTTTAAATATAAAAATCTAATTATCTACTACCATAACAGATTTATATGCCATTTCGCTATAGATCTTCTCAACATCACATAAGCTCAATCTGCCATCAATTCGATACCATTTTAGTACTCCATTCAGCATAGCTATTATGGCCAATGCAGTAAGTTTTACATCTTTAATATCAAAATAACCCTGATCTCGTCCAAAAGTTAAAATTTCTTCTAATGATTTTTCATATTCACTTCGTAAAGAATTTACATGTTCAAAATTTTCTTCTGTCAAATTCTTCAACTCATTATAAGATATATTCACATACTCTACGCGATTTATATGAAACCTTATATGAAACTTTGTAAAAATTTTTAATCTTTTATCTGGTGCCGCCTCTATATTCTCTACTACCCAATTTTTCAACAGAGAGTCCATATGTGTTTTCAAAAGATCAAAAAGTAAGGTCTGTTTATTAGGGGTATATAAATATAACGTACCAACTTGGAGATCAGCTTTAGACGCAATCTTTCTCATAGAAACTGCCGCGTAACCGTATTGAGAAAAAAGGTTTAAGGCCACTTTTCGGATGCGTAACTCTGTTAGCTTTGAATCAGAACCTTTTGTGCGTGCCATTATAGGAGCCTATAGAAACTAAAAACCATTTCAAGTCTTGCTTGCTACGGTACTCATATCATCCTATCCTAATACTCTTACTTTTATCCTAAAACCCTTAAGTCAATTAGGTTAATTTTACATGCGGCTATTTCTTTTTTTGTCCTTAACTCTTTTCGGATGCACCCCAATGTTTCCAACATACAAACTCTCTGATGAAACGCGGGGCCTCAAATATCATAGCCTTATTCCAGTACATTCTTTACCAACGATTGAAAGGATAACAAAGGAAAAAAAATTCAATAGCACAGATAAAGATTTTAAAGGAAAGATACTTACATTAAAGTGTAGATCATCTGTTCTTAAGAATAAGAATAAATATTCCTCTAAAAAAGTAGAGAATTTGCTACAAAAATGTAGTAAACAAAAAGAATAAATATAGAAAGTTGCTTAAAACTTTATTTTTGACTAACAAGTTACACGATGAAATCCGTTAAGGAACAAAAATGCTGTCACCCATTCGAATAGGTATCTCCGGTCTTGGAACCGTGGGGGTTGGAGTAATTCAAATACTAAGGAATTACTCCAATTCAATTGAGGTTAAAACAGGTAGGACAATTAAAATAGTTGCTGTATCAGCAAAATCTAGAACAAAAATTAGAGATCAATCAATAGATAGCTACCAATGGGAAAGTGATCCGGTGAGCTTAGCACTCAGAGATGATATAGACATTTACGTTGAACTAATTGGTGGTGAAAACGGTGTGGCTAAAGAATCTATAGAAGCCGCTATTTCAAAAGGGGTGCATGTCGTCACGGCGAATAAAGCCTTATTAGCGATGCATGGTAATAAACTTGCAAAAGCATCAGAAGAAAGAGGGATTTTATTAAAATTTGAAGCCGCCGTAGCTGGAGGAATACCAGTAATAAAAGTCTTAAATGAGGCACTTTCCATTAATAGAGTGACAAGGGTAATGGGTGTTATGAATGGTTCTTGTAACTATATTTTAACCCGTATGGAAGAATCTGAGTTATCATATGCTTCTATTTTTAAAGAGGCTGATGATTTAGGTTTTTTGGAAGCAGATCCAACTTTAGACGTTGGAGGTATAGATTCTGCGCACAAGCTCGCGCTTTTATCAAGTTTAGCTTTTGGTACAACAGTAAACTTTTCAGGTGTTAATGTGCAAGGGATTGAGGCAATCTCGATAGATGATATAAAGCACGCATCAGATATGGGCTTTCGCATAAAACTGTTAGGCGTGTGTGAAATGACTGAAGCGGGACTTGAGCAAAGAGTTAAACCATGCTTGGTACCAGCAGGATCTCCACTAGGGCTACTAGAGGGAGGCACGAACATGGTTGTTATAGAAACTGAAGATTCTGGTTCAATAATATTACAAGGTCCAGGCGCAGGTAGAAATCCAACGGCTCACGCTGTTGTTTCAGATATAATTGACATTATAAATGGGTCAAAAATAAAAACGTTTGGGACACCTTATAAACTACTTAAAAATGCTTTAGTGTCTAACTTCTCAGTAGATGCCCCTTACTATATACGTTTACTACTCGAAGATAAGCCAGGAGCGCTTGCTAAAGTAACAACATGTCTAGGGAAAGAAGGAATATCCATAAATAGAATGAGGCAATATGATCATAAGTCTAGCAAAGCACCAGTCCTAATTGTAACACATTCTACTTCAAGTGATTCAATCGAAAAGGTATTGAAAGAACTTCCAAAAACTGAAGTAATTGCGCAAGAGCCTGTAACTTTAAGAATTGAAGAACTAAATTATTAAAACGTTAATTGATTAAAACTGTAACGAATCTCTTTAATGTCAGCGTTTATTTAAATTTCTTTAAATTAATTCAATTTTACATACAAAATAGGGCGAATTATATTAATGTCTCAGTCAAATTATTTTCTGAATATAGAAAATTCAATTCTTGGAAATTCTTGGCGAGGCCCTACATCACAACATGATCGTATTTCTGAAACAATTTCTCAAACAATAGATACACCTATTCAGGTATGTCAAATACTGGCAAGGTTAGGTATCACACCAAATTCTGCTGAAAATTTTCTATCTCCAAAATTAAGGGACTTATTACCAGACCCTTTTCACCTTAAAGATATGGACAAGGCGTCCAAACGGCTCGTGAAAGCTCTAGAAAACATGGAGCGGGTAGCTATATTTGCTGATTACGATGTTGATGGTGCTGCATCAGCAACATTAATAATAACGTGGCTTAGAGATCAGGGTTTAAAGACAACTCTATACGTACCAGATCGAATCAAAGAAGGTTACGGCCCCAATACGAAAGCATTTCAACACTTATCTGAAAAGCATGATCTGATTATATGTGTCGATTGCGGCACCCTATCTTTTGAACCAATACAAAGGATAAATAATAAAACAGATGTAATTATAATTGATCACCATTTAGGGGGAGAAGAGTTGCCCCCAGCAGTGGCAGTAGTTAATCCCAACCGTCAAGATGAAGCTAGTGATTTACGTTACATCTGCGCTGCAGGAGTAGTTTTTCTCTTCTTAGTCGCAACTGCGAGTATTTTAAGGAAAAAAGGAGTTCAAAGCCCAAACTTAATAAATGCCCTTGATCTGGTGGCATTGGCAACCATTGCCGATGTAGTCCCATTAGTCGGAATAAACAGAGCATTCGTAAAGCAGGGCTTGAAAATTCTTAGACTCCGCAAGAGACCAGGTCTAAAAGCATTGATGGATGTCTCAAAAATTAATAGCCCAATCAACGAGTACCATTTGGGATACATGTTAGGACCACGGATAAATGCTGGTGGAAGAATTGGGATGTCAGATTTAGGGGCAAGACTATTGTCGACTACTTCCGCTTCTGAAGCACAAGTCTTAGCTGAGAAATTAGAACAACTAAATCAAAATCGAAAAAATATCGAAAGTCGTGTCCAAGATGAAGCACTTAGTCAGATTGAAAAAATAGGGGTTGATCACTCTATCATTGTTGCCTCTGGGGACGACTGGCACCCAGGAGTCATTGGGATCGTAGCTTCTCGAATAAAAGAGAAAACTAACCGTCCAGCTTTTGTAGTAGCTTTTTCAGGTGACATAGGTAAAGGATCTGGGCGTTCAATCCCAGGAATTGATCTTGGCTCACTAATCCAAAAACTAGTTTTAGAGGGTCTTATCGAAAAAGGAGGAGGGCATACAATGGCAGCAGGAATAACCCTTTCCAGGAAGCAGTTAACCCCAGCGTTTGAAAGATTAACAGAATTAATAAATACAAGGGATATCACGTTTCAAACTACTACAGACTACTATATCGACGGGCTCTTAATGCCAAATGCTGCAACAATCGAATTAATTGACGCACTAGATACTGCTGGTCCTTTTGGTTCGGGTGCCCCACACCCCAAATATGTGTTTCCTAACCAAAGTATTCTTTTTTCAAAGAGGGTTGGCATAGACCATCTTAAGCTTACTTTTGGCTCTAACAATAAAAGTAAAATCGAAGCTATTTGTTTTAGAGCATTCAATTCACCATTAGGTGAAGCCTTAGAGAATCATTCTGGTAAAAAATTTCATCTAGCAGGAGTACTAGGAAAAAATACATGGCAAGGCCGCCAAAGTGTGCAGCTTACAATCGAAGATGCCGCTCATGTGTAAAATAACTTTTATTTGTAACATTTTCCTCTTGCTACCCAAGAGGTATTTGCCTTAAAAGCTCTCTCACTAACTATATCCGGTGGTCCCTTCGTCTATCGGTTAGGACGCCAGGTTTTCAACCTGGAAAGAGGGGTTCAATTCCCCTAGGGACTGCCAAATACTTTAATAAAATAAAACTAATCAAAAGTCTGTTGGAGCTCCTCCTTCACTTTTTCTTTTAGTAATAAATTCAGCCAACTCATCTTTAATAGAAATATCTATTATAGGCCCCTGGAATTCATTTATTATTTCTTTATAAACTTTGTGGGCACGCTCAGCAGTCCAAACGCCACCCTTAAGTTCCCACGCTTCAAAGTTTGACCAGTCACTAATCATAGGTTGATAAAAAGCTGTCTCATATCTGTCTTGTGTATGTTGACATCCAAAGAAATGACCATCTGGACCCACCTCTTTAATTGTATCTATAGCTATATTATCTATGGCCGTATCAACTATTGATTCGTCAAAATAACGCTGAATATGTTGCAAAACTTCACAATCCATAACAAACTTTTCAGGACTAGCAATTAAGCCCCCTTCTAACCACCCGGCGGCATGATAAACCATATTAGTTCCAGATTGCACTGCAGCCCATAGGGAGTTTGACGTTTCCCACATTGCTTGACCATCTGGCACATTTGCCGCACAGGTGCCAGAGGACCGCATGGGAAGCCCGTAAAACCGACACATCTGACCAGTCATTTGTGTCGCTCGCATATACTCCGGTGTACCAAAAGCTGGTGCTCCTGTTTTCATATCAACATTAGATGTGAAAGTTCCTAAACCAACAGGACAACCCGGGTTTATATATTGAAGAAGGGCTATAGCTGAAAGTCCTTCGGCAAGAGATAAAGCTACTGCCCCACTCATTGTTACAGGTGCCATTGCACCGGCTAAAGTAAAAGGAGTTACAATCACCGCCTGGTTCCTCCTGGCATGGATCATTGCACCTTCTATCATAGGGTAGTCATGCTTCAGTGGAGAAACCGAGTTAATATTAGTATACATATGACACTCGCTATTGAAATCTTCTAAACTCAAGCCTCCCGCAATTCGAACCATTTCCATTACATCTTCAACTCGCTCTTTTCCTAAAGAATATGCGTGCACAACCTTATCGGATAAAATTAATTTTTCATAAAGGCAGTCTAAATGGCGAACGCTAGCGTGAATGTCTATCGGTTCGACCGGATACCCTCCAGCAAAATGAATACAATTAAAAAATTGGGTAAGTTTTATAAACTCCACATAACTTTCCCATGTACCCGACCTTTTTCCCCGCGCTAAATCCCATGAATTAGGTGGAGATGAAACATTTCCAAATGACATATATTTGCCACCAATAATAATTTTATGATCTTTGTTTCTAGGAGTAATACTAAACTGAGCAGGTGCAGTTTTTAACATTTCCATAACAAAATCTTCATCCATTTTTACATTGGTGCCTTTTACTTTACAGCCGGCCTTCTTGAAAATCTCTAGAGATTCTGGATTAAGAAACTCTATTCCAATTTCTTTTAAAATTCTAATACACCCATTATGGATGCTGTGAATTCCATCCAAACTCAATGGTTCAGTAGGTTTGTCGTTATTTATAGGCTGTTTCCACGGCATTTGTGAGGGGACTAAGCTACTTGTCCTTCGCGCGTTCCCTGCTCTACCTCCGGAGCGTTTTCTATCGGCCATAATTTCTCCTACTATATTAAAATTTAGAAATTCAACTTTTCCACAATATATTATAGTTATAGTTTTAGTTCTAAATTTCTAATTACGACCTATTGCGTCGCCTTTAAGTTATGGATAATTTACTGCTATCCACTCAGGTAAAAAACTTATATCCGGCAGTATTACATCAGCCAGTGGAGCAAGTGTGTCTTTATCAGCCAAACCAGTTAACACTCCGATAGTGATCATTCCAGCTGAGTTTCCAGCTTCCATATCATGGACACTATCACCTACCATTAAAACTTGATTAGAAGAAATTTTTAATTTCGAACAAAAGGCCAAACACATTCCCGAATTTGGCTTACACCCGTAACCAGAGTTATATCCCAGAATTAATTTAAAAAATGAATACACACCACAATCATTAAGATGTTGCACTGCCGCTTGTTCAGAATCATTCGTTGCAACAGCAAGTGAAATATCCATTGCTATTAATTTAGACAGTACGTCATTTAGTGCAAAAACTTCAAACCCCTTTGTGTTCTCTGAAACTTTGTTACTCAAAATTAAAAGATCCGAAAAATTGCAATTTGGGAGTATAGAAATTATTTTAGAAATTCCAGCTTCGGGAGTATCCGAGATAACAATACTATCAGAATAAAATGTTTTTTTTTCAAGATCATAACCTAATAGATATGCCACTTCTGGTAATAAATTCTTATCAAGCTTAGGGTAGTTTTTTGAAATCTCTTCAAGAAAGTCAACTATCCAACTACCCCAAGTTTTATTAAAGTCCAATAACGTTCCATCTTTATCAAAAATTATTCCCTTAATTTTTTTCATTTAATGTACCTAATATACTGCAATTTATGATATCTAACTACGTTACTTAGTTAAAATTATTATGGTAAAAAAGTGTATTAATATCTATATATTAAACACGAGAGCATCACAATATTCTATAGCCCTTCAGTAAAGTACAAAAAAAATTAAACCTTCAACAGAAAAACTAAAAACATGATCAACAAACAGTCTAAAAATCAACCAGAACGAAGTGTAAAAAAAGCCATCGCAAATGGGTGGAAAAAATGCTGTCCATCATGTGGGAATGGTTCATTATTTAAAAATTACCTCAAAGTCAGGACGGAGTGCTCCAACTGTAAGATAGAGCTATTTCACCATCGAGCCGATGATGGCCCTGCATATCTCACCATTCTCATAGTCGGTCATGTACTCGCACCACTCTTACTATTGACCTATAATAAATTTAATCCCAACCCCTTAGTAGTCGCATCTTTATTTTCCGTCGGTTGCATTAGCCTTTCGTTATACCTACTACCTAGACTGAAAGGCACCATAATTGGAATTCAGTGGGCAAAAAAAATGCATGGCTTTAATCTTATTAAGTCTAATACCTCACAAGAACGGATATAAAGATAAATGCAGGAAACAAAAATTAGAGATGCCAGTAGTGTCATAATCGTTAGAGAGGATGGACCTGTCCCCACGGTATTGATGGGTCAAAGGGGAAAGACAGCAGCCTTTATGCCAAATAAGTTTGTTTTCCCTGGAGGAGCTGTAGATCCCATTGATGCAGATGTAAAATTGGTGGGTGAACCGAATGAAATATGTTTAAATCGTCTAAAAAAGTATTCAAATATAAATTCTTCTACTGCCTTTCTAACTTCTGCTATTAGAGAGGTTTGGGAGGAAACGGGATTAATGTTTGGAAAAAAATTTCCTAAGAGACTTGAAAACTTGGGTAACGAAAGCTGGGATAGTTTCTTTAAAAATGGTTATGGCCCTTCTGCAAAAAGTTTTCGTTTCATTTTTAGGGCAATAACTCCCCCAAACAGAACAAGAAGATTCGATGCTAGGTTTTTCTTAGCAGATGCTAATCTAATTCTTGGTCAACTCGACGATTTTTCTGACGCCAGCGATGAGCTAAGTCATTTACAATGGGTTTCCTTTGAAGAAGCCCGAAAACTAGACCTACCATTTATAACAGAAATTGTTTTGGCTGAAGCCGAAGCACTAACTCTCCAGAACGGTCCTCCAGATTCAGTGCCATTCTTCAATAATAGCCAAGAAAGTTCGGATATACTTAGAATTTATTAACCTTAAAGATTATAATTTCAAAATCTGATTAATCAAAGACCTATATATTAGTAAGCTAATCCATCTGGATCATCCAGTCCATTTATTCTGGCGCAAGCAATAGCCGTGTTAGCTAATAAACATGATATAGTCATTGGACCAACTCCTCCTGGGACTGGAGTTAGACCTCCCGCAACTTGTGAAACACTCAAGAAGTCAACGTCTCCTACAATTTTAGATTTTCCATCCTCTAAAAGAACTCGATTTATTCCTACGTCAATAACAGTAGCACCCTTTTTTATCCAGTCTCCTGAAATCATCCCAGGCCTTCCAACTGCGGCGACCACTATGTCTGCCTGAGAGGTAACATCCTTTAAGTTTTTTGTCCTGCTATGCGCAATAGTGACAGTACAGCTTTGATTTAGTAGTAATTGAGCCATAGGTTTACCTACAATATTAGATCTTCCTACAACAACTGCATTCAAACCTGATAAATTTCCATTATAATGTTTCAAAAGTAATTTTAGGCACCCTAACGGGGTACACGGTACCATAGCTTTTTGTCCTGTTGCAAGCAAACCAACGTTCGATATATGAAATCCATCAACATCTTTAGAAGGATTAATAGAATTAATAATTAAGTCCTCATTAAGATGATTAGGAAGGGGTAATTGTACTAAGATTCCATGGATTGTATCATCAGCATTTAAGTTTGTTACTAAGCTTAATAGGTCTTTTTCAGTCGTATCTTCGTCAAGCCTATGCTCTACTGACTTCATCCCCACTTCAATTGTCTGTTTACCTTTAGACCGTACGTATACATGACTTGCCGGATCATCCCCAACGATAACAACAGCTAAACCAGGAATAATAGCGTGGTCTATCTTTAAGGTCTTTACATATGCCGTAACCTTTCCTTTAAGTTCGGTCGCAAAGGCTTTTCCATCAATTATATTTTGCAAAGTTATTTTCTCCAAAAATTATATTAATTCTAGATCTAAAAAAATTTTACTTTAAGTTGAGGGCTCTGGGTCTAAAGTACTATCACCCTTTAGCTTAGGTTTTTTAGCTCTTGGTATTGAGACTACTGATGGTTTTATATCATCCAAACCGTCATCATCGTCATCGTTTCGATTTAACGGTTTTCCAGAAATTACTTTGACTATTTCAGGACCAGTTAATGTCTCATACTCTAAAAGCCCTAATGCTAAATTTTCAAGATCCTTAGACTTTTCAGTTAAAATTCTTTTTGCTGTTTCATAACCCTCGTCTATGATTTCTTTAACTTTTTCATCAATTATTTTTTGAGTCATACTGGAGTGATTAGATCCCCCACCATACATTCCTAGATAAGAAGTCTGTTCATTTGCGTAATCAACATGCCCTAACTCTTTTGTAAATCCAAATTGAGTGACCATCGCCCTAGCGATCTTAGTGCATTGTTGAATATCAGATGCCGCGCCAGAGGTTACATTATCTGCACCAAAGATTAACTCTTCTGCCACTTTTCCACCCATAGCCATAGCTATCTTTGACTTATACTTTTTATAGGTAACAGACAATTGATCTCGCTCAGGTAGGCTCATAACAAGCCCTAACGCTCTGCCCCTCGGTATAATAGTAGCTTTATGTATAGGATCATGTTCAGGAACGTTTAATCCCACAACAGCATGGCCAGCCTCATGGTACGCTGTTAATTTCTTTTCATCTTCTGTCATTACCATTGAACGCCGCTCAGCGCCCATCATTACCTTATCTCTAGCACTCTCAAAGTCACCCATTGTAACAAACCGTCGTCCAATCCTGGCCGCTAACAAGGCTGACTCATTTACCAAATTAGCCAGGTCAGCTCCAGAAAATCCTGGTGAACCCCTTGCTATAATCCGTAAGTCTACATCAGGGCCTAAAGGAACTTTCTTTGAGTGGACCTTAAGAATTTTTTCTCGTCCTTTAATGTCTGGATTTGGAACCTGAACTTGTCTATCAAATCTACCGGGCCTTAGAAGTGCCGGATCAAGAACATCAGGCCTATTTGTTGCCGCTACAATTATTATTCCTTCGTTAGCCTCAAAACCATCCATTTCAACTAGCAATTGGTTTAATGTTTGTTCCCTTTCGTCATTTCCTCCGCCATAACCTGCGCCACGTGATCGTCCAACAGCATCGATCTCATCAATAAAAACAATACATGGGGCATTTTTTTTTGCTTGCTCAAACATATCCCTCACTCGGGAGGCACCAACGCCAACAAACATCTCCACAAAATCCGAACCAGAAATTGTAAAAAAGGGAACACCAGCTTCCCCAGCAATAGCTCTAGCTAACAGTGTTTTCCCAGTACCTGGAGGACCTACTAAAAGAGCCCCTTTTGGAATTTTACCACCAAGACTTGAAAACCTTTTAGGCTCTCTTAAAAACTGTACTATCTCTTCGAGCTCATCTTTTGCTTCATCAATGCCTGCTACATCGTCAAAAGTAATTTTTCCTTGCTTTTCTGTAAGTAGTTTAGCCCGGCTCTTACCGAAGCCCATAGCTCCGCCTTTTCCGCCACCTTGCATACGATTCATAAAGAAAAGCCATATTCCTATAATAAATAAAAATGGCAACAAAGTCCCAACGTAAGATAAAAGCCCATTTTTTTCTTGTGGCTTCGCATTTATCGCAACTTTATTTTGAAGAAGTATCGGTGTCACATCTACGCCTTGTGGTTTTACAGTCATGTATTGCGCAGTAGCTGTCTGAATAATTATTTGTTCGCCATCTAATGTCGCTCCCGAAACTTCTCCTTTTTCCACAATTGAAATAAAATCTGAATAGGGAATTGTTCTAGAGCTAAGAGTGACTTTATCTCCACTGAATAAATTAAATAACGCTAATATTAATAAAAACAATACCACCCAAAAAGCTATTTGTTTCACATTATTACTCAATGGAGTTCTCCCAACAAATCGTTTCTGCTCTATTATACAAATGTTTATGCTCTTTAGATAGGTATAACTTTCACAGGTTCAATACCTAGTCACACTCGAAAAAATCTTTTTCTTTTGTAATAGAACTTAACTCCCATAAATCATCACTTTCTAAGAAAAGTGCTACTTCTAAATTGTTACCAATCCAAACTGCAGGAGATGAAATTAGTGCGTATTTTGGTATACCAGAACTTTTCCAATTAGTGAAACCTGATAATGCCTTTTCACCTAAAGGGCGAATACAACAATTGGATAGCGGGGGGCCCTTTACAAACCATCTATGATCCCAAACATTATTAGGTTTAGTAACATAGTGTTCTATTGCTTTGTACTCTCTGCTCATCCTCATTTGTTTTCCCACAGGGAAAAAATAGAAGCCTTTTAAAGTGTGCGGCTTATATTTTAAAAGTGCTGTAAGTAAATTACTTAACTCTGATGACCTCGGCCCAAACTCTGACTTCGTCAAGAATAGTATTGCTTTAAGCAATAACCTTCGTTGGATTTCAATTGGGTGTTTTAAAAGTAAAGGTACGTGAAATACAATATCTCCATCTTTAAAAGTCACACATTCATTTGCCACGACCCCGGTATATACATCCAATGCCTGCCTTGCCTCACGAAGGTTCTTAGATGCAGTGACTACACTTTGAGCGTTAACGCCCATTTGATCTAGTAAGCTTAAGGACTTTCGAATTCTTATTCGATGAAATTTCGTGTCATCATTCGAAGGATCTTCAATCCATGTAGTTTTTGTTATATTTAAAAATGCTCGCAACTCTTCTCGGCTTGTATCAATCAAAGGCCTTAAATAAATTACATTATCGAGCTTAAATGAAGGTAGCATTTGTGAAAGCCCATCAACCCCCGACCCACGGGATAGTCGTATAAAAAAATTCTCAACAACATCATCTCGATTATGGCCTAAAGCTACACAACTTATGTCATTTTCTATTGCCCAATTAGTGAGGAGTTGATACCGAGCCCTTCTCGCAGCGGCCTGTACATTTCCTTTTTTATTCCAATTTTCCCAAGTTAATACACTATGTTGGATATCCAGCTTTGAGCAAAATTGTGAAACTTCATTAGCCTCATCCTTTGCTGTTGGCTTAAGGTTATGATTAACAGTCGCAACTAATATTGTCTTTTTAGTTACTTGAGCCCATTTATAAATTAAGAGTAGTAAAGCAATTGAGTCTCCACCTCCAGAAACTGCAACACCAATCTTAGAAGCCTCAATCCCAAACAGCTTATCAAAATCTATAGTCAACTCTAAGTTCTTCTCTATTTTCACTGACAGTTTAATTCCATAGCTTTTTGAGATGCATCATCTGCAAAATCTGAGTCTGGATACTCAATTCGAAGCTCCGTGAGCATTAAACAAGCCCGCTCAAATTGATTTAGCTCCACAAAAGAGACACTAAGGAAATAGAGTGCTTCTCCAGTGCGGGGAGCTTTTGAAAAGCTAGAATAAATATCAAGATAAGTTTTTGCAGCCTTGCTCCACTGCTCCTTAACCATTAATGCCTTACCTAACAAAAACATAATCTCCATCCTTATCTTCCCATTAGTATACGTATCTAAAAAAACCTCTAACTGCTCGACAACTCCAGTTGAATTACCAGCCCTCAATAATGTCTCAATTAAATAAAGCTCATTTCTTTCTAGCGCCGTTACACCTTTGAATATTTCAGGGTTGATAGAAGTTTCTTTCAATCGCACTTCAGGTTTTCCAAGAGTATTACCTTGAGAAAAATTCTCTATGTTACAATCGAGCTCTATATCGCAAAGTCTAAAACGAATGTCAGAAATATGGTTCGTGCCATCGCGAACAATTCTTTCAATGCGGTATTGTAAATTTTCCACTTGAGATATTATACTAATTAGCTCTTTTTCAATACTATTTATACGATCTAAATGCTCTCCTTTTATTATCAGATTTTCAATTTTGGACGTTCTCAACTCCAGTTCAAGAGACTTTATCTCACCAAAAAGTGTTGGGAGCTCGGCCCTAATATCTGAAAGTGTCCTATCCTGAGAGAAGCTTACTGTGCTTAACCAAAAGTAACAAAATAATAAGAAAGTATAACGCATATAAATCATAACTTAATTCCTATGAATAGTAGTTACAGTCCGTCTATTTGCTGAATAGCATTTTTCAGAGGAACATATTTTGAGTGGTCTTTCCTTTCCAAAGGTTGATGTCTTAATTCGAACTTCATCGACACCATTTAAAACAAGAAAATCTCTAACTGCAGCAGATCTTTTTGCACCAAGGGCTAAATTATATCCTCGAGTGCCCAGTTCATCTGTGTAACCATTAATAATAATTTTATATTTGTTATTTTCAATCAACCAAACAGCTTGTGAGGTCAAAATATACCTCGCACTTCCATTAAGGTCAGTGTTATCAATATCAAATAAAATAGTTTGCCCAATCACTCCTGTAAAATATTCAACCTCTCCAAAATCTATAAGACTATTAATCATCGAAGGCTTGCCATTAGTTTCTTTGATATCATTAGTGCACGCAAAAGTTAGCACAGACATTATTATGCAAATAACTTTAAAAAAAAACTTCATTAGCTTCCATCCTTTTTAAAAGGAAATTCTCAATCTAACTCAACTTTAACATAAGTAAGTGACATTGGGTATCTCTGCTTTAATTTAACAATTTTGACCATGATGGGTCTGATGAATTCGCGCGTACCGGTTTTAAATTCCGTCCAGTAATGTCAACCGAGTAAAGAGTTGACGAACCGCCGGACCCAGAAATTTCTCTGGTAAACATTATAACTCTACCGTTTGGTGACCATGTCGGTCCTTCATCTAAAAAAGAGGTCGTTAGAAGAGTTTCCTCTAATCCTTCTGGAGTCATAGTTCCAATATGGAAAAAACCTTCACTTTGCTTAGTAAAAGCAATTAAATTACCTTTTGGGGCCCAAAAAGGCGTCCCATAGCTACCTTTTCCAAAAGAAATTCTTTTTGCATTACCTCCGTTAGACGGCATAATATACAATTGTTGAGTTCCTGAACGATCGCTTTCAAAAACTACTTTACTACCATCAGGTGAAAAACTTGGAGCCGTATCTATAGCTACTGAAGATGTAAGCCGCGAGCGCGAATTAGAGGCTATATTTAACTTGTATATATCAGTATTAGTTCCCGTACTTAAAGAAAAAACTATGTCTTCTCCATTAGGTGAAAAACTAGATGAAAAACTCATTGTTCCAGGCTTTTCTTGTAAAATTATTTTTGTTCGCGACCTTATATCCAATAGATAAATCTGAGGAGAGCCTGACTCATACGAAGTAAAGAGTAGTTTATTCCCGTTTGGAGAGAACCTCGGAGCCAAGACAAGAAAATTCTCTTCATTAGTAAGAAAGACTTGATTAGCCCCATCATAATCCATTAAAACTAATCGTTTTTTTAAATTATTTTTTGGCCCTTCCTGCGCTACAAAGGCTACTCTGCTATCAAAGTATTTCTGTTCTCCAGTTAATCTAGAGTATACCTCATCAGCTATCTTATGTGCTATTCGACGCCAACCCTTTTTAGGTCCAGAAAATTTCAACCCATTTCCAATCTGAGTCTCTGAGAAAACATCGAACAGGCGAAATTTTACAGTAATATTAGTTGTTCCATTAGATGAGACCGCGCCCACCAACAATGCTTGCGAGTTTATAGTTTTCCAGTCACCAAAACGAATTGGGTTATTAAAATTGGTAATTTCAAATATAAGCGTACGATCTTCAATAATTTTGAACAAACCTGTCCCCTGTAGATCACCAATAATTACAGATGTAAGGTTTTCAGCTATCTCACTTAAATTATTTTCAGCAACAAAACTAGGTAGAGCAAGAGGTAAAGGTTCTATTATTCCTTTATTAATTTCTATTTTAAGTGGCTTACCGACCGCAAGCGATCCACAAAGAGATATGGATAATGCAAGTATTAAGGGCATTATTTTTGACATTAAACTATTACAAAATAATTTTTTCATTTAAGGCTCATTCCCTTTAAATTGAATCGCGCTTCCACGTTCTTCCAATAATTATATTTACTATTTGGCAATTGATATCCGTTCAGTCCACAGCGAATTATAGCACGCCTTGCCACATCAAACAATTTACTAGCTGTCATATAGTCATCTCCTGAAAAAGACTCAAAATTGATAGATGAAATTATAGGTTTTCCATCTACTCTTAGCGAAAAAGAAACTAAAATATCTGCTTTTGAAATGTCTTGTCTCCCAAGACCAAGACTAAAACACTCCCCAACAGCAGGTTCTAATATTCCTTGGAGCATTTTTTTTACAACTGGATCATTAGGCATATCATTTTCAAAGGCCTCTTTGATGATTTTATCAGATATTTTTATTACTGGTAAATTTTGATACAGCTCACCACTACTCTGCAAACTAACACCCTCTTCAGCTACGGGCTTTGTTAACAGAGGTTTTAACATTTCTGAGACAAATAAACTCTTACGCTCTCCGGGGTTCATAATTTTTGTATCTCGCTGCAACAATAGAGGCTTATTTAAAGAGCTTTCATTCAACACTAATTCAGATTTTTCTGAAACTTTGTTTAGATTTAATTTATTATTCTTCACATCTCCAGACTTTGTATCCACACTATTTGATATTATCAAAGAAGTGCTTTCGTCATCTACCAATTGTGCACCATTAATCTTAACCTCAGTATTATTAAGCTTTAAAGTTACTAATGCTGGCTCTTCGGTACTTTTAGGCACTGAAGGAACCTTAGCTTTTAGGAACTCTTCTTGTTCCAAAAATAGTTTGGTTCTAAACTCTTTCTCGCTGATAATAGACACTTTTGTAATTAGAGAGGGAGGGAGAGAATTTTTTGAAACAAAAAAACCACCAAGAAGTACGCAAGATATCAACACTACGTGCCCAAATCCTGACAAACATAGGCCAATATTAAACTCTGTGTTTGGGTTTATCTTCAGCACTAATTTTTAACCTTAGTTTGTTAATAAGGGTCCATCATTATCAGTAACAAAAGTTATTTTCAAATAACCCCTTCGATTCAAGGCACCAATTACTTGTGCAACCTTTTCGTATTTTACGACACCATCCACTCGCAAAAAAACTTCTTTATTTTTTCTTTGCTCAGAAATTATGTCCAATTTAGAAATTAACTCATTAAGTTTTACAGGTGTCTTCATCACTAAGTACTTTCCACTGCCTGTTAAGGTAATTTCTAATGGCACTTCAAGCTGATTTGGTAAGATTTTAGCAGCCGTTTTGGGAAGCTTAACTGGAACCCCAACAGTCATCAAAGGCGCCGCCACCATGAACACAATAAGAAGCACGAGCATAACATCCACAAAAGGTGTCACATTTATTTCTGAAATTAACTTTTGACGAAATTTCTGATGATACCGCCGTTTTATTCTCCTCGCTCCTGAATAATGAAATTCCATTACCATTTCTAGGAATCCAATTCACGTGAGAAAATTGTACTGAGTTCGTCCGAGAATATCTCTAAAGTTCTAACTATACGGTCTAAATCAATTGAAAGTTTATTATAAAATATTAAAGCAGGTATAGCGGCAAACAAACCAAATGCTGTTGCAACCAAGGCTTCAGCTATACCAGGTGCAACAGTTGCTAAATTTGTATTCTGAGAAATTGCAATTTCTTCAAATGCATTTTTTATACCCCACACTGTTCCCAAAAGGCCTATGAAAGGCGCCGTTGAGCCAACTGTAGCCAAGAAGGCCAGTCCATAGCTTAACTTTTCTTGTTCTTTCATTATAATAATATCAACCGAACGTTCGATACGCGAAGAAACTCCAGGGATTGACTCACCATTCTCACTTTGAGACCTCTCCCATTCAGCCATACCTGTGGCAAAAACTAAGCTCGAAGGACCTTTAGCTCTTTCCTTAACTATTTTGTATAATTCATCTAAAGGTTTACCAGACCAAAATATTTTATCAAATTTTCGTACTTGCCGACGAACTAACCTAAAGCTAATTGTCTTTTGAATAATAATGGTCCAAGACCAAACTGATGCCGTTAAAAGAATAAGTATAACTAATTTCACGACGATTGATGCCCGTGAAATTAGTGTAAAACTTGAGAAATCAACCTTCTCTACGAGGCCTACAACCTCTGCTTCCATTTGCACCTACTCTTCTACTTTTAATGTCTTTAATTGAAGTTATAAATATTATTTTATAACTTTTTGATTCATATTACTATAACTCATCTAAAAAATATTATTTTTTTTGTATTCTGACATTACTTCAAAGACAGTCACCGGTATTCTTGAAACGCCCTTACAAAGATTAACGCAAGCAATTGTAACAATTGCCTTAAATATTAATGTTCCCTTAATAAAAATATCTTGAGAAACCACGACTCTAGCAGATGTTAGTTTCTCAATTTTTGTTTCAATTAAAAGGATATCATCAAATTTTGCTGATGATAAGTAATCAGCTTCAACTCTTCTAACAGTAAAAACTTTTCTATGTTCAACCATCATTTTTTTTTGATTTATACCCAGGTCTCTTATCCATTCGCTCCTAGCTCGCTCAATAAACTTAAGATAGTTCGCATAATAAACAACACCAGCTAAATCTGTATCTTCGTAATAAACTCTACAACTGAATTTATGACATTTTTTAGACATAAATTTGATACTCCTGATGAACTATGATTTTAGGATAGTAATTGTCTTAATTACTATCAAATAAATCATTATTTTTGTTCTGCACTTCTAAACCCAGATGGCGCCAAGCATTATCAGTAAGCATTCTTCCCCTAGACGTGCGCTGTAGTAAACCTTTTTGTAACAAATATGGTTCTATGACCTCTTCAAGAGCATCACGGCTTTCAGCTAACGCTGCGGCCAATGTTTCGACCCCAACTGGACCACCTTGATAACCCTCAGCAATTAATCTTAAGTAACCCCGATCCGCAGCATCTAATCCAAGGTTATCCACACCAAGTTTCGTTAAAGAGTCATCCGCTAAACTACGAGAGATTTTACCATCATTTTGAACTACAGCAAAATCAATCACTCTCCTTAATAGCCGGTTAGCTATACGTGGAGTACCTCGTCCTCTCTCTGAAATTTCTTCAATTCCATTTGAATCAATTGGGATTCCTAACAGCTGAGCTCCCCGCAAAATAATTTGGTTTAATTCCTCAACTGAATAAAATTGTAATCTTATTGGGATACCAAACCTATCCCGCAATGGGGTGGTTAACAAACCCAAACGAGTAGTTGCACCCACCAAAGTAAACGGTTGTAATTCAATTCGAACAGTTCGAGCTGAAGGACCCTCCCCTATCACCAGATCTAATTCAAAATCCTCTAATGCTGGGTAAAGAATTTCTTCAACTACTGGATTTAATCGGTGAATTTCATCGATGAAAAGGACATCATTTTTTTCTAAATTTGTTAAAATTGCAGCTAAATCCCCAGCTCTTGCCAATACTGGTCCAGAGGTCATCTTAAAGTTAACACCCATCTCACGAGCTATAATCTGTGCTAACGTTGTTTTTCCTAACCCTGGTGGACCGTGAAATATTGTGTGGTCAAGCGCAACTTTTCGTTTTCGGGCACTATCAATAAAAACCCTCAAGTTCTCTCGAACTTCTTTCTGTCCAATAAATTCAGATAACATCTGAGGCCTCAAAGCTCTATCAACGTCCTCTGATTGAACTTCTGAGCTTAAGTTTACTATTTCGCTATCACTTGAAACCATCGTTTAAGGTGCCCTTTTCTTTCTCTCCATTTCAAAAATCCTTGTTATTAGTGGGTTATTGCTAAAAGCTTTAAAGCTAACTTAATTATTGCTGGAGTTTCAAGTAGCTCAGATTTTTCAACAGCTTTTGCAACAGCCTGGGCTGCATCCCCATGTGAGTACCCCAAATTTATAAGCGCTGATAACGCTTCAGCTTGGACACCCAAAGAACTTAATTCGCTTATTCGGTTTACAGTTGAAGACCCATCCTTAAGACTCGATTCATTTAAATCTAAAACCTCAAACTCTCCTAGCGACATTACTGTTGGCACTTTATCTTTAAGCTCAATTACTACACGTTGAGCAGTCTTCGGTCCTATACCCTTAGCCGCTTTAATTGCATTCCAATCACCAATAGAAATAGCCCGAGTAACACCTTCTTGTCCAAGAGTTCCCAAGATTACCATCGAGGCCTTAGCACCCACTCCTTGAACAGTCATCAATAATCTATGCCACTCTTTTTCTATTAATGTGGTGAATCCAAACAATTGTAATATATCCTCTTTTACCAGAAGATCAGTATACAAGGACACGGCCTCTCCAGTGCTTGGCAACAATGCAAGAGTTCTATCAGAACAATAAACAGTATATCCAACACCATTCACATCAATGAGGACATAGTCTTTGCCACGAGAATCAACTTTTCCTGATAGTTTTCCAATCATCGTTTTGCCTTCCTAATAGCCAAATCAAGGTTAGAGCCCGCGCTAAGATGAAATGCGTGGCAAATGGCTATAGCAAGAGCATCTGCAGCATCTGAACCTAAAATTTTTACACCAGGAAGTTGTATCTTAACCATATGCTCAACTTGCTTCTTATCAGCGTGACCAACCCCAACAACTGATTTTTTTATACTGTTCGGGGCATACTCTCCAACTGGCAAACCAGCTATTGCCGGCACAAGCATCGCAACTCCCCTTGCTTGCCCTAATTTTAAACTATTCTCACCGTCTTTATTTACAAATGTCTTTTCTACTGCCGCTGCCTCAGGTTTAAATTCTTTAACTACAGAAGTTAATTGATGGAAGAGGCTAACTAATCTTACCGCTAACTCTGTTCCCTCTGACTTGCAAACCCCATTTGCTACATGACTTAGGCGCGATCCTTTTGACTCTATGACTCCCCACCCCAAATTACGAAGGCCTGGATCAATTCCTAAAACTCGCATACTCTCTCACTCATAGCTAACTCAAAAAGGGTAGCACGAAACAAGAACATTTGCAAAGTTAAGTATTGATTAATTCAAAGTATTATTTAACATCTAATATCAGGGGATATAATTTGTAGAATTTATAAGGTCTCTTTTTGCATTCTTAGCGTCATCCAGTCTCCCAACGATTTTTTTTGAATAAGCTTAAAACCAGTTGCATTATAAACGCGTAGTATTTCATCATATTGTTCATTCAATAAACCTGATAAAATTATAGTCCCACCAAAGGCACAGTGTTCAGAAAAATCTGATACCATGTCAATCAATGGTCTCTTTAAAATATTTGCAAAAATTAAATCATAGGGCCCGTTCTTAACCACAATTGGGTGACTAAAGCCCTTAGCTTGAATGCAAGATACTTTTTGATCTAAGTTATTAGAAATGAGATTTATTTTTGCAACGGCAACCGCTGTTGGATCAATATCACTAGCAATAATAGTTTCATCCCAAATTTTAGCTGCCGCCATCGCTAAAACCGCAGTTCCGCAACCGATATCAATTATCTTCTTTGGTGACATCCCCTCAGCTACCAAGTCATTTAATGCCAATAGGCAACCCTTTGTTGTTCCATGGTGACCTGTGCCAAACGCCATAGATGCCTCGATAAGTAAACCAGTAGCAGATTTTGGAACCCTGTGCGCATCATGCTTACCAAATACAAAAAACCGTCCAGCTTCGACAGGTGGTAAGTTTCTTTGAACATGTGAAACCCAGTCTTGGTCTGGCACAACAGAGAAAGTAAAGGGTTTTGCACCATATGCAAAGCTTAATAAAGTAAGTTCAATTTCATTGGGCTTTTTAGTATAATACCCACCAACCTCCCATGTGTTTGATTTATCTTCAATTTCAAACACCCCTATACCTACCGGCGTCGGCTCTGAAACCTCAAGTGCTTCACTAAGTGCTAAAGCATTTTCTTTTCCTAATAGGGTTGTGAATGCAGTAAACGTAGTCACTAAACATTAATTCCTATTAAACAAGTAATTCCTGTCCCACCAATTCCACAGTAACCTAAAGGATTTTTAGCCAAATATTGTTGGTGGTAATCCTCAGCAAAATAGAACAAGTTAGAACTTAAAATCTCTGTAGTTATCTTTCCATAACCACTATCTGTAAGAGCCTTCTCATACGCCAATTTAGTTTCATTTGCGACTAAATTTTGAGTGTCATCTGAGTAATAAATACCGCTACGATATTGAGTTCCTAAGTCATTTCCTTGTCTCATTCCTTGCGTTGGGTTGTGAGATTCCCAAAAAATTTTCAAAAGTCTATTATATGAAATAACTGAAGGGTCATAAACAATCCTGACAACTTCATTATGCCCTGTCAGGCCAGTACATACTTCCTGATAAGTTGGATTCAGTGTAAACCCAGATGTATACCCCACCATGGTGCTGTAAACACCATCCAAGCTCCAGAATATTCGCTCTGCACCCCAAAAGCATCCCATTCCAAAAATTGCTACATTCATTCCATCAGGAGTTTTTAAGCTCAATGGTCTCCCATTTATAAAATGATAATCAGCAGTAATTAACTCTTCATTACGCCCTTTTAGTGCAGTCTCTAACGAAACCATATCTATAGTTTTTTCTCCAAAGCCCAACATTCATAAACTCCATCATTATTTTAAATATATTCTATATTAGAGGTGTAACCTACTTTCTATTATTTTTCCTTATCTTTAAAATAGTCTCAACACCAGGTTCTGGATATCTTGGAACAAAGAAAGCCAAAATCAACGATGAAATAGCCATCATAGCAGCCATAACAAAAATACCAGAAGGCTCTACAATCCACATATATCCTAAAACTGCCGGTAAAAATACAGCTGGTATATGGTTTATTGTAAATGCGACAGCAACAGAGGGTCCAATATCATATGGATCAGCTATTTTTTGAAAGTAAGTTTTAATGGCGAACGACATCGAAAAAAATAAGTGGTTTGCTATAAATAATATTATACCAACTGTAACACTCCAATCAAAATAATAGATTCCGGCATAGGCCAAAAAAATTAATGTTAATCCCATATATTCAACTATTAAAATCCACCTTTCACCAAACAAGCTAATAGCCTTACCTACTATCGGAGCAAAAAGCATACTTACTACGAAATTTAGGAGGAATAAGATTGTTACTTCATGAACTTGAAAGCCAAACTTCTCAACCATCATAAAGGCAGCAAAAACAAGAAAAATTTGCCTTCTGGCACCTGACATAACCTGCAGGGCGTAATACAACCAATATTTTCGACGGATTATCATTTTATTAATCTGAGCCCGTGGAGTTTCAAAGCGGGGATAAAGTAATAAACATAACACTGCTATAAAAACAGTTATCGCCCCAGATGTTACATACACAAATCCAAAAGATAAATTAAATGCCTTCCAGGTTATGACTAATACACCATATGCTATCAATGATGAGAATGATCCTACAGCAGAAATCCAACCTAAAGTCTGTGGAGCTACTTTCTTGTCTATCCACTGAAGTTGAAGAGATTGATTGGCAGCTTCAAAATAATGAAATCCAATGGATGAAAGAAAAGTTAGGATTATAATTCCTCCAAATTGAGGAAAGAACGCTGTAAGCCCACTAGCAACGCCTAAAAGTATTAAAGATAGGAGAGCAAGTATTTGCTCTCTTACAAAAATAAGTACAAAAATTACTCCAACCGACAATAAACCTGGAATTTCTCGTATGGAGTGAAGCCATCCAATCTCCACGCCAGTGAAACCCGCCATCTCAACAACAAAGTTATTAAGTAATGCCGTCCAAACAGAAAATGCCATCGGCATTGCAAAAGCCATTAAAATCAATAAAAATACTGGTTGTCTGACGAAAGAAAATTCCTTGGCATCGACTAAATCAACTCTATTTTTGTAATTGCCAAAAATCATAGAACCCCTGTATCGACCTAATCACGGATTAGCGAGTATAATAACAAATTAAAAAAAAGGCCGCTCAAATTAAGCGGCCTTTAAAAATAATAAATGCTGTCAATTAGTTTTGAGCGTAATACTCAATCACTAGGTTGGGTTCCATAATCACAGGGTAAGGTACGTCCCCAAGTCCTGGTGTTCGCACAAAGGTAGCAACCATCTTGCTCTGATCAACTTCTAAGTAATCAGGCACTTCTCTTTCTGGTAACTGTGCAGATTCAAGTACCATGGCAAGTTGCTTAGAGCGTGTTCTGACTTCTATTATATCTCCCTCTTTCACTGTATACGAAGGAATGTTAACACGTTTTCCATTTACCAACAGATGCCCGTGGTTCACGAACTGACGAGCTGCAAACACAGTAGGTACAAATTTAGCTCTATAGGCTACTGCATCCAAGCGTCTCTCAAGAAGTCCCACAAGGTTTTCACCTGTGTCACCTTTAACTCGTTCTGCTTCTTTAAATATTCTACGGAACTGCTTTTCGGTCAGATCACCGTAATAACCTTTGAGTTTCTGCTTTGCTCTTAATTGCAGACCAAAATCAGATAACTTACCTTTGCGCCTCTGTCCATGTTGACCAGGCCCATATTCTCTTCTATTTACTGGTGATTTTGGACGACCCCATATATTTTCTCCCATCCTTCGATCAATTTTGTATTTGGCAGACGTGCGTTTTGTCACGGCTGATCTCCTTCCATAAATAACGGCTATTTTTTAGCCTAATGAAGGGCGTTGTCCTCTGAAAAATTCCGACAGGAATCCCCTTACGGGGTCCACCAACACCAACAGTCTGCGCTTATACCTTTGTCTCGTTTAATGTCAATAAAATACGAGCATTATGAATAAAAAATACGAAACCAGCTATTTGAATTCTCCCCACCCTCCCCCTCCAGGAGTAAGCATTTCAAATGCATCACCAGGCTCAAGGTGGACTTCAGTGTTACCTGGTTGCGGCTCTCTAGTACCATTGGCCCGTATTACGGTATCTTTCCCAACCATGCCAGGGCTGCCCTCTGCCACTCCGAACGGTGGCACAATTCGGTGAGAACACAATGTCGTTACCGTTACCGGATTTAAGAACTTTACAACTCTTCGAATTCCGTCTCCACCAGTCCAGGTTCCTTTTCCTCCAGACCCTTTTCTAATAGAAAAATTTTCTAATCTTACAGGAAAACGACTTTCCAATACCTCTGGGTCAGTCATCAAGGTATTTGTCATATGAACTTGGGTCCCTGATGCTCCATGAAATCCAGGGCCAGCACCACTTCCTCCAGCAATTGTTTCGTAATTTTGAAATTGGTCATTACCCCAAACAAAATTGTTCATTGTACCCTGAGATCCTGCAATTACTCCTAACGCTCCAAAAAGACAGTCACAGATATTTTGACTGACCTCTGTATTTCCAGCTATCACTGCGGCAGGGTACTTAGGGTTAATCATTGAACCCTCTGGTGCAATGATTTTTAGAGGTTTTAAGCAACCTTCATTTAAGGGAATTTCTGCACCAACAAGTGTACGAAATACATATAAAACAACTGCATTACATATTGACCGCGGTGCATTGTAATTATTAGGACCCTGAAGCGAAGTCCCAGTAAAATCTACTTCTGCAGTCCCCTTAGAAGCGTTAACCCTAACCTGAACTTCAATTTTTTGTCCAAAATCCATTGGATATGTAAAGTTTCCATCCTTTAATTTTCCAACAACTTGCCGTACAGATGCCTCAGCATTGTCTTGAACATGCTTCATATAAGCTTGGACGGTTTTAATTCCAAAGTTTTTAATCATTTGAGAAACTTCACGAATTCCTGTTTCATTCGCTGCTAATTGTGCCTCTAAATCCTTAATATTTTGATCAATATTTCTACAAGGGTAAAGCCCTGAACTAAGCAGTTCGCGGGTTTCTTCAACTCTAAATTTCCCTTGATCAACAATTTTAAAATTGTCAATTACAACACCTTCTTCTTCAATACTCTTACTATCAGGGGGCGCTGAGCCAGGAGTTCTACCACCAATATCAGCGTGATGGCCCCTAGATCCAACAAAAAATAATATTTGGTCAACCTGCTCATTAAAAACTGGAGTTATGACAGTAACATCTGGCAAATGAGTCCCCCCGTTAAAGGGTGCATTTAATACAAACGAATCTCCTGGTTTAATTTTTCCGTAGTTAAGTTCAGCTACTTTACGTACCGCGTCCGACATTGATCCAAGGTGAACTGGTACATGGGGAGCGTTTGCAACCAGGTTTCCAGAAGCATCAAAAAGTGCACATGAGAAGTCTAACCTTTCTTTTATATTAACAGAGTAAGCAGTATTTTGTAGAGTTGATCCCATTTGCTCAGCAATTGACATAAAAAGATTGTTAAATATCTCAAGCATGATGGGGTTAACTTTCGTGCCCAAAGCCAGCTCGCTTTCTCTTTCTTTAAGTCGTCGTAAAATTAAATTCCCAAATTTATCTACAGAACCCACCCAACCATCTTCAATAACTGTCGTCCCAGTTTCTTCCATAACCACAGAAGGTCCTTTTAATATCTGACCAAAAGTTAACAGTTCTCGATTATATAGAGGGATATCACCATAACTACTTAATGAAATTTGCGATATAGCATTTGATTCTTCTCTGTCAGCCAGATTTACTTGATTAATATAACTATTATTTTTGCCAACAGCTTCTGCAGTTAACATATCAATAATTAAGTCATCCACGGGAGATGCAAATCCAAACCTTATTTGATGGTTTTTTTTGAACTCCGTTAGCATTTTCTCAGACGAGTCAAAGTTAACTTCAATACTTTGGTGAGACCCCGAATATTTTAAGTACGCAGTTGTGATTACATTAATTTTTTTTCTGGGAACACCCTGATTAATTACCTCTTCAATCACCTCGTTAGACAGTTTTTTTATGATTAAACCAGCTTTTAATGTTTCTCTTAAGTCTTGGTTGAAATGTTGCTCTTTTAACGCCCGTATATCTGCCAATCCCATTCCATAAGCTGACAAAACTCCCGAGTAAGGATGTAAAAAAACTGTGTTCATACTGAGAGCATCTGCAACTGCACATGCATGCTGTCCACCCGCCCCACCAAAACAATTTAATGTATATTCTGTGATATTGTACCCTCGATCTACACTAATTTTCTTAATGGCACGCGCCATATTTTGAACAGCAATCCTAAGAAAACCAGTTGCTGTCTCTTCAGGACTCAATGGGCTTAACCCAGTCTCAACTGATATAGAATTTGCCAATTCTTTAAATTTCTTTATGACGATTTCTTTATCTAGTGCCTTATCTGCAGTTGGACCAAATATCTTAGGAAAATAATTTGGATTAATCTTTCCTAAAATTACATTGCAATCAGTAACGGTTAAGGGACCACCACGGCGATAGCAGGCAGGCCCTGGATTCGCGCCAGCACTATCAGGACCCACCTGGTACCTACCGTCTTGAAAAGAAAGAATAGAGCCGCCACCTGCCGCAACAGTATGTATGTTCATCATTGGAGCACGCATTCTAACACCAGCAATTTCGGTTTCGAAAGATCTTTCATAATGCCCTGAAAAATGACAAACATCGGTGGAAGTTCCACCCATATCAAAACCTATTAGTTTCTTAAACCCAGCTAACTCTCCTGTCTTCACCATTCCCACTACACCCCCAGCAGGACCAGACAAAATCGCATCTCTACCCTGGAAACTACCAGAATCAACTAACCCTCCAGAACTCTGCATAAAAAATAGACTTTTAACTCCTCCTTCATCTGCTTTTAACTCTTCTGAAACTTGATTAATATATCTCCTCAAGATAGGAGAAAGATACGCATCAACCACAGTTGTGTCCCCTCTGCTAACAAGTTTTATAAGCCTGGATGTGCCTGAGCTAGTTGAAACCTGCGTATAACCAATCTCTCGTGCTATTTCAGCCACTCTATTCTCATGGTTGGAATTCAAATAAGAATGTATGAAAGCTATAGCAACAGATCTAAATCCAGCTTTAAACCCTGAAAGAAGGACACTGCGCGCTAGCCGCTCGTCTAATCTTATAATTTCCAAGCCTTTTGCATCTAATCGACCGGGAATTTCTACCACGTCCTCATAGATGGCTGACTGTTTTTTTATTTCTAAGTCAAAAAGCTTTGGTCTGTTTTGATATCCAACTCTCAAAAGATCTTTTAAGCCCTCATTTATAAGAAGGAAAGTTCTGTCACCTTTGCGTTCTAATAATGCATTAGTGGCAACTGTCGTTCCCATTTTCACTGAATCTATCATGTTTGCTGGTATCGGATCTGTCTCAGTTAAACCTAAAAGTAATCGTATTCCCTGGACCGCTGCGTCTTTATATTGCTCTGGGTTTTCAGATAATAACTTTAGGGTCTTAAGCGTTCCACTCGGAGTATGCCCCACTACATCCGTAAAAGTACCGCCACGATCAACCCAAAAGTCCCATTTTTTCTTACTCATCTACCTTAAGTCCTTTTAATAATGTAATTGGAACAATTTAAGCCTATCAGGTAAAAGATCTGACACAACCTAGCACCCAATTTTTTTGTCCACTCAAAAATTTAATTTATGAATGCATCATAAAGATATACCTAATTATAAACACAAACACTGTATTAGATTCCTTTACCAAGTTATACGACATAGCTTAAATTTCTTAGAAACACCGCTTAGCCATTATCCAAATTAAACTCATTTTCTAGATCTTGATAATTAATCAAATTCAGCTATCGTTAATATTTATACTACAAACTTCTTATACTAAACCATAGATAAAATTTAACTAAAAAAATAGAACTTATCTGATTGAAAAACAAGCCCACTCCCGTCCAACCAAATCAATCAATCAATCAATCAATCAAAGATTAAAAGTTTAAGCCTTACATAAAGCTTAGTCTGCTAACCAATCAACATCGAGATTTACTTTGAGCAAAAATAAAACTGAAATTCTGGTTAATCAAAAAATTAGGCAAGTTGGGGCACTTTGTTTTCAAATTATTCCTAAAGAGAGCCCAAAAGTTCTTTTAATAACCAGCCGACGTTCTCAACGCTGGATCATCCCTAAAGGTTGGCCAATTAAAGGTTTAAAATCTTATAAAGTTGCCGAACAGGAAGCCTTTGAAGAAGCTGGAGTCTTAGGGACACCATTTGATATCTGCCTAGGAAAATACTCATATATAAAAAAATTAGATCAAGGCATTAAAAAGTGTATTGTATACGTTTATCCTCTTAAAGTAGACAGCCTAAAACCAGATTACGATGAAGCACACGAAAGATCCCGAGAATGGTTTAATATAACTAAAGCTAAGGAGCTTTTACCAGAGCCAGGTCTAAAAGATATTTTAATGAATTTTAAACCAAACTTATTACTAAATACAAAGTATTTGAGACAATAATTAAAAATAACCAGTCCCTTCCCTTGCATCGTTCAAAATATTTCTTATTTATTGTTTAACTTCATAGGGTAGTAAACATAATGATCAAATATGCTTTAGATTGCAAAAATAAGCATAAATTTGAAAGCTGGTTTCAGTCAGCGGAAGCATTCGATAAACTCGTAAATTCTGGACTTATATGCTGCTCTGTGTGTGGGGTTAATAAAGTTTCAAAGGCAATAATGACTCCCAACATCAGTATTAAAACTAATAACAAATCCAATCTACCAAAGGTTAATAATGAGCTTCCACTTTCAACTCCATCTACGAAAACAGAAAAAGCGATTAAACAATTTCGGAAACATATAGAAAAAAATTCAGAAAATGTTGGATCAAATTTTGCATCTGAAGCACGTAAAATGCATATTGGAGACGTGCCTGAGAGATCAATATATGGTGAATCTACTATCCAAGAGGCCAAAGAGTTAATCGATGAAGGGGTTCCAGTTGTTCCACTACCTTTTATTTCAAGTAGAAAAACCAACTGAGTTTTAGTCAAATGAGCAACATATCTAAAGTAATTTAAAAATTCTTTATAACAAATATTCTATTACTTGCCCTTTTTTCTCTTAGGATTTAGTTAACCGCTTGTTAAAACAACCTTATGAGAATTCAAATGCCTCTTTTAGTAATGAAATTTGGCGGCACTTCACTCGCGACGATCGAATTAATTAAAAAAGCTGCTGAACGCGTTAAAATTGAGGTTTTACGTGGTTATGAAGTAATAGTTATTGTCTCTGCGATGTCAGGAAAAACAAATGAACTTATCAGTTGGGTAAATGACACATCCTTAGAAAATGAGGCGTCATTGATTTATGACGCCCGTGAATATGATGCTATCGTGTCTTCAGGAGAGCAGGTTACAGCTGGGCTTTTAGCTTTAGTACTTCAAAATCAAGAGGTCCCAGCAAGAAGTTGGCAAGGGTGGCAAGTTCCATTAAAAACCTCAGGTAATCATAGCTCCGCCAGAATAGAGGAAATTCCCACCCAAAACTTAAGAGCAAAGTTCTCAGAAGGTATGAAAGTTGCTGTCATCGCCGGTTTTCAAGGGCTCTCGTCGGACAATAGAGTTACAACACTTGGGCGCGGTGGCTCAGATACCACCGCAGTTGCTTTTGCAGCCGCATTTGGAGCTGAGCAATGCGATATCTACACTGATGTAGATGGCATTTACACCACAGACCCTAGAGTCTGTAGTAAAGCACGAAAATTAAATCAAATATCGTTTGAAGAAATGCTAGAGCTAGCTTCACAGGGTGCAAAAGTTCTTCAAACAAGATCAGTCGAATTAGCTATGCGCTTTAATGTTAGAGTGCGTGTCTTATCAAGCTTCGACCCAAGTCCAGACCAGTCTGGAACCATAGTATGCAAGGAGGAAGACGTTGTGGAGAAAAACGTAGTAGCAGGGGTGGCTTTTTCACGTGATGAGGCGAAAATGACTTTGATCTCGGTATCTGACAAACCAGGAATTGCGGCAGCAATATTTGGACCCCTTTCTGAGGCAGGTGTTAATGTGGATATGATTGTACAGAATATCTCTGATGATGGGCTAACTGATATGACCTTTTCTTGCCCCACCCAAGATGTAGGTCGGGCCAAAAATGCGATGCTAGAACATAGGAAATCTGGACAAATACACTTCGAAGACTTAGTCGCAGATACTGAAGTCGCCAAAGTATCTGTTGTTGGTATAGGAATGAGGTCTCATGCTGGTGTAGCGGCTCAAATGTTTAATACACTTAAAGAAGAAAATATAAATATCAAAGTTATAACTACTTCTGAAATAAAAATTTCTGTTTTAATAGATAGAAAATACTTAGAACTAGCTGTCCAAGCACTTCACAACACTTTTCAACTTGAAAAACTAGTTTAAAATTATTTAATAGGTTTTTCTCTAGTACAAAGTTTTATAGCTGGAAAGATCAATTTTATTTGATTAAAGAATACACTAAGTTCCAAGCATTTAACGGATTTAACTCCATTTTAAAACTTTATTAGTCCGCTCTCAAAATCACACCCGGATTCATAATGCCTTTTGGATCTAATGTACCTTTTATTGACTTCATTAATTCTATTTTGGTTGGATCCGAATAGAGGCTCAATTCTTTTGTCTTTAAACGTCCAATACCGTGTTCTGCTGAAAATGAACCTTCCATGTCACTAACAATATCATATAATATATTTTTTACTTTTTTCCGATCATGATCTCTGTCAGATCTAGATTCCCCAGGAAGAGGAAAAACATTGTAGTGGATATTTCCATCCCCGACATGTCCAAAACAATTAATCCTAAACTCCCCAACCTCTGATAGACTCTGCTCTGCCCGAGAAATAAATTCTGGAATTCTACTGATAGGTACTGATAAATCAGACGAGGAAATAGCTCCTGTCCGACGGTTGGCTTCGGGGATACTTTCTCTCACTTTCCAGAAGTCATCTCTTTGTTGTATGGATTGAGATATCACTCCATCCATAACCAAGTCTCGATCATAGGCATCTTCGAAAAGTAGCTCCAAGACTTCTTGAGACAGTCTGCCTTCATGGCAACCAACATCTAATAATACCATCCACTTCGGATCATATGAAAATGGTAGGATCACATCTGGCCCAACTTCTTTTAAAAACTGAAAGCCAACACTACTTATTAACTCAAATGCTGATAGGTCAGTTCCCAATCTATCTCTACAAAGTGAGAACAACTCAATTGCTGCTCTAGGGTCCTTAACCACAAAGAAAGCTGAAGCTTCATTTTTTGGTTTAGGGAATAATTTTAAACTAGCGGCAGTTATAATACCCAAAGTTCCCTCCGAACCAATAAACAAATTATTTAAATCATATCCTGTATTATCTTTTCTCAACCGTGAAAGACCATTAAATATACGACCATCAGGCAAGACGGCCTCAATCCCTAAACATAAATCACGAGTGTTCCCATATCTTACAACATTTATACCTCCAGCATTTGTTGCTAAATTTCCTCCTATCCTAGCAGATCCCTCTGACGCTAGGGACAGCGGAAATACCCGCTCAGACGAGTTTGCAAGATCTTGGATATCCTTTAGAATTACGCCTGCTTCCGCTATCATTATGTTTTCGGACAACCAGATATCTCTCACTTTATTCATCCGCTCTAGAGATAATATAACTGGCTTCGGGCCATCTGGCATAATTTGCCCACCTACTAAACCTGTCCCTCCACCATAAGGAACTATGCCCACGTTATAGTCTGCACAAACTCTAACTATTTTAGCGACATCATTTGTATTATCAGGAGTTAATAACAAACCCTCGATCCCGAAATGACGACCACGCGGCTCTTCCAAATAAGAGTTAGTTAGCTCCCGAAACACACTTTCAGGGAGGCATTCCCTAAACTTGCTCTCTATTATATTTGATACTGGTCTTATCATAACAAAAACTTCATATTAGATTTTTAAATTAGTCAACAAGATGTTATTTTTTGCCTTAAACGTGCCAATGGCAGAAGTCATCAAATAAATTACTATTCTTTTCCTACCAAAGTCTTACCTCGGCGATCAGATCTAAGGCAAGCGTATAAGACATGATTGCGCCAACGTCCGTTTATTTGAAGGTAACTTTGTGCAACACCTTCGTACTTAAATCCTGATTTCTCTAAGACACTCCTTGAAGCTAAATTGTCTGGCAGACATGCAGCTTCTACCCTACTAAGGTCTATAGAGTTAAACGCGTAGTATACTAATGCTTCAATCGCCTCCCGCATAAAGCCATTTCTAGAGTAACTTTTTCCAATCCAGTAACCAAGTGTTCCAACCTGTGCAGGCCCCCTTCTAATATTATCTAAGGTAATTGCTCCCAAAATTTTTCCAGTAGAACGCAATATCATAAATACAGGTACAGCTGTACCATCACCAGCCGCTTTTTGAGACCAATAAACTCGATTATTGAAGTTTTTTCGAGATAAATGATCTATAGACCACGATGGCTCCCAAGGCTCCAAAAATTCTACACTCTCCTCTCTAAGCATAGCCCAGGACTTAAAATCACTTTGTACAGGAAGTCTAAGTGACATACGCTCCGTTTCAATAATAAGCTTGCGATTCAAGCCTAGCATTATTGAGACAATCGGTCTTTAATGTCTTGAAGACTACGGGATCCTTTTACAGGGCCATAGGTTGCCATTGCAACTTTCTTGTTTAGGGTTAACTCCTGAGAAAAATTTCGCACCTGATCTAGACCTACATGATCAATTTTTTCGATAGTTTCTTTAATTTTTGGAACTTTCCCCCATATACCTACTAACCTAGCCAAGCGCTCAGCACGTGCAGAAGAGCTTTCTAGACCCATAAGAAGCCCAGCTTTCATTTGCGTTCGAGCACGAGTTACCTCTGATTCTGACAAATCTACTGAAGCTCGTTTTAACTCGTCAATTATAATATCCGAAAGATCTTTAACGGAATCTTCAGACGTACCAGCGTAGATAGTCATTAAACCAGTATCGGAGTATGCGCCTAACTGAGAAAAGATAGAATAACACAGTCCACGCTTTTCTCTGACTTCCTGAAACAGCCTCGATGACATACCCCCGCCAAAAGCACTCGAAAATATTTGAGCTGCAAAAAAGTCATCGTGTTTATACCCACAGCCTTCAAAGCCTAGTGCGTAATGTGCTTGTTCCAGTTTTTTAACTACTTTCTTACTACCAGTTGAAAACTTAGCAGGAGCCGTTGACACAGAATCTACCCTAGAAAGGTGACCGAATATATCTTCCGCTAAGCGTACTATTTGATCGTGATCAACTGCCCCAACAGCTGATAAAATTAGTCTATCAGGACTGTAATGTTGTGCTATAAAATTAGATAAATCGCCTTTTGTAAAATGTAAGATTTTCTCACTTGGGCCCAATATAGTTCTACCAAATGGTTGGTTTGGATATGCTGAAGCCTGCAACCAGTCAAAAATTATATCGTCAGGTGTGTCTAATGACATTCCAATTTCTTGTAAGATAACACCACGTTCAACTTCAATTTCACGTTCGTCAAAAACTGGATTAAGAACAATATCCCCTATTACCTCTAAGGCCAGATTAACATCGTTTTTCAATACTCGCGCATAATAGGCAGTAACCTCTTTACTAGTGTAAGCATTTATATAACCGCCAACGTCTTCTATCTGTTCCGCAATTTCCAAAGCTGTTCTTTTGTGTGTTCCCTTAAAAGCCATATGCTCTAAAAAATGAGCAATCCCGTTTTGTTCGGTAGTCTCATGGCGACCTCCAGCATTCACCCAAACCCCAACAGTAGCACTCTCTAAACCTGGCATATTCTCTGTAACAACACGAAACCCATTAGAAAAAGTGTGCAACATTTCAGTCATATTTTATATCCTTTCGAGAATAACTCGCTTAATTTGATCAAGATTATTTGGTAACTCAGTTATGCGTTCCTCTTTATTAAATAAATCAGATAGATTCTTTGGCATAACAGGTTTTTTTCCGGTAGAACTTTCAAAAGCCTTAAAGAATTTTGCTGGGTGAGCAGTGGCCAAGGTAATCATTACTTCATCACACATATTATCTTCAGCTACTTTAAGACCAATAGCTGTGTGAGGACAAACCTCAACGTTGTATTTTCTCAAAGTATTATTTATTGTCTCAGAGGTTTCATCTTCACTAACCTTTCCTGAAGAGTAATGGGTAAGTAAATTAATAAGTGCCGATTCTTGAATTTTAAAATTCCCAGTACGTGCAAAGTCTGAAAAGAGTCGACTGACTTCATCTGCATCACACTTAAGAGCATAGTATAATGCGCGCTCAAAATTTGAACTTACTTGGATATCCATAGAAGGACTTATTGAAGGGTTAACTATACCCCTAACATACTCACCAGATATTAAAGCGTTATGGAGTATATCATTCTGATTAGTAGCTATAATAAGCTTCGATATAGGTAACCCTATTTTTTTTGCTATATAACCCGCAAAAATATCACCAAAATTTCCAGTTGGAACTGTAAAACGTACTTTTTTACCACCAAGATCAAGAGAGGCGTATGAAGAAAAATAGTATACAATCTGAGCCATTATTCTAGCCCAATTTATAGAATTAACTCCCGATAAATTAACCTTATCACGAAATTTTAGATCATTAAAAAGATCTTTTAAAGCCTTCTGACAATCATCAAAGTCCCCATCTATGGAAATTGCGTGCACATTTTTAGCTGAAGGAGTTGACATTTGACGTCTTTGGACTTCCGAAACGCGTCCACGTGGATACAAGATAAATACATCAACAGCGTCTAAACCTTTAAATGCCTCGATGGCTGCTGATCCCGTATCGCCAGATGTCGCCCCAATAATAGTAACTCTTTTTTTTGATTTACTGAGAGAGATGCGAAAAAGTTGTCCTATTAATTGCATAGCAAAATCTTTAAATGCCAATGTTGGGCCATGGTAAAGCTCTAGCAAGTAATGCTTATCAGAAAGTTGCCTAAGGGGTGCTTTAGACTGATGAACAAACTTAGAGTAAGATTGATGTATTATGTTTTTAAACTCTGCTTCTTCGAACACTTCCCCAACAAAAGGTTTCATCACCTTAAAAGCAATCTCTTCATAGGACAAATGGTCAAGAGAACTTATAAAATTTGAATCGAATTTAGGTAGTGTCTTGGGTACATAAAGCCCACCATCTCTTGCTAACCCCGCAAGCATAGCTTCTTCAAAGTTTAATTCTGGTGCCGCGCCTCTTGTTGAAATATATTGCATTTCAATCCCTCAGTTTCTTTTCGTATATCTAATACGCCAAACCAGATAGAGTGTCATCCCTGCCCAAACGAAAGCCAACGAAAACCATGTTAATGCATATTGAAAGTGGTTATTTGGGATACGCTCCGGAGTAATAGGCAAAGTCATCAACTCTGATCTTTGTGGTGAAATACTCCTTGCAACAATCATAACAGGGTCAGTACCAAGTTTTGACGCAATAGCGGTAACATCTCTCGCAAACCAAATTTCTTTCGTTAAATCCGGTTTTGGTGTAAAGCTATCAATCTCATCGGGCCAGTAAAGATTTCCAATAACATTAGCCCGCCAAGGATTCCTTACGGTACCTTTGGCACTCAATGGCATAAATCCCTGATCTAAAAGTACCTTCCGAGGTCCTAAATCAAAAGCACTTATTACACGATACCCAGGACCTTTATATTTGAGAGACATTAGAACATGCACCTCTGAAGCCAATATTTCACCGGTAGCTATAACTGGCATATACTGGTTTTTTGTTATACTCTCATTACCAGGAAGCTGGTTAGGTGTGGCTCTGGTTGTTAACTCGATCTCACTTAAAATGTTTTGTTTCCAAGACAGACGTTGAATTTGCCACGAGCCCAATAATATTAGTATGAGAACGCCACCAACTCCGAAAATTAAAGGTGAAACAAACTTTTTCAACGCCCGCCCTCACTAAGATTTCTCTAATAGATCAAATTACTTAAATTAGAAAATTTTAGATCTAACCGCCCCAAACATAAACTGCCAAAAATAAGAACAACCAAACTACGTCAACGAAATGCCAATACCACGCAGCAGCTTCAAACCCAATATGCCTTTCCGGAGTGAAGTGACCTGCATAAGTTCTGATAAGGCAAACTGCTAAAAAAATTGTTCCAATCAAAACATGGAAACCATGAAAACCAGTGGCCATGAAAAAGTTAGCCCCATAGATATTTCCTGAAAAACCAAAAGCGGCATGACTATATTCATAAGCCTGAAAACCTGTAAAAAGAGCTCCAAGTAGAATAGCTAATATTAGTCCATTCTTAAGATCCTTACGATTGTTTTCATGAACCAACGCGTGGTGAGCCCACGTAGCTGCGGCACCTGAACATAGTAAAATAAGGGTATTAATAAGTGGCAAATGCCACGGATCAAAAGTTTCTATACCCACAGGAGGCCATACTCCATCAATTGCTGGTGAGTCTGGGCCCATTGGATACATAGCATGTTTAAAGAAGGACCAGAACCATGCTAGAAAAAACATTACCTCAGAAGTGATAAAGAAAATAAAACCATATCGAAGCCCAATTCTCACCACTGGGGTATGATCCCCTGCATGACTTTCGTCTATTACATCTGCCCACCAACTAAACATAACATAAAGAACACCGACCAGTCCAATTATAGCTAACCAAGGACTATTTCCGTGAAGCCAGAGAACCATACCTGTAAGCATAGCAAACGCAGCAAGAGCGCCTAAGAAGGGGTTTAACGATGGTGATAAAATGTGATAATCGTGATTCTTAACATGTGCCATTTTCAATTCCCCTTGTGGGTTTTAGTTTAGTTTTACTTTTTGTGGGTTTTCTAACATAATTGCAGCGGATTCAACAATCTCTCGCTGATAAAAAGTATAGCTGAGTGTTATCTGGTTAATAAACTTCCCATCCATGTCATTTTCAATATCAGGATCAATGTAAAAGCTCACTGGCATTTGAACTCGTTCTCCAGGTGCAAGAAGTTGTTCCTCAAAACAAAAACAATCAATTTTTGTGAAAAATGAACCTGCCGCAAATGGGAAGACATTATAACTTGCAGTACCCATTATAGGCTCAGAAGTAGGATTGTAGGCCTCATAAAAAGCTAACCCCATCTCACCAATTTTTAACTTCATTTCTTTTTGAACTGGCTTGAATTCCCATGCGAGTGCTCTGTCTACAGATCCATCGAATCTAATTTTTATTTCTCTATCAATAATTATAGTGGATCCAGTGTCAGCAGTAAGAGTAGTTCCCGCAAAACCAGTAACACGGCAAAACCAATCGTAGAAAGGAACAGATGCAAAAGCGAGACCTGTCATTATCAAAACAATAGCAGATAACCCAAACAACATTCTCTTATTGCTTTGTGCTAACTCCATTTTTATTCTTCACCCTTAGGCACTAAGGCTGGGCGCGCAACATGATCAAACGCTTCAATGTTACCACCATTTGATACTTTGACAATTGTTAAACCAAATACAATGGATACAAGAGCAACTAAAACCAGACCTAACCCGATGTTTCTACCCAAGCGGCGGCGGTGTAAGTCATGGATAGGGCGGAAGCTCAAAGCCAAGCCTCTAAACCAATTTTTACCCACATAGATTGAAGGGCCAGTGCTAAGAAATGTAGAAAAAGGTACGAAAGTGATTGTTTAAAATACTTCCGCTCTTGATTATAATTGTCACTATTTGCTATTTCTTCGTCACGCCTTAATAATGCCCAAGCACCATAAATAAACCTAGCATTTAATACAGCTGCTATGACGAAGTATATAAGCCCCCCGACACTGGTAAAAGATAACCCCAAAGCCACAGGAGCAAGGAAAAGACTATATAGTACTATCTTTCTCCGCGTTTCAAGTTTCCCATGCGTAACAGTTAACATAGGGACACCCGCTGCCGTATATTCATCATTCATGAATAATGCCAGTGCCCAGAAATGCGGTGGAGTCCATAAAAAAATTAAAAGAAACATCATTATACTTTCATGTGAAATACCACCAGTGGCAACCGCCCACCCGATAAGTGGCGGGAAAGCACCGGCTGCTCCACCAATTACTATGTTTTGAGGTGTCCATCGTTTTAACCACATCGTATAAATAACTACATAGAAAAAAATAGTAAAAGCTAAAATTCCTGCAGCAAGAAAATTCGATGCTAGCCCTAACATTACCACCGAAATAAAAGATAACCACATACCAAAGGATAGTGCTTCCCCCGGTTTTATTCGTCCACTAGGTACTGGACGACTTTTAGTTCTTTTCATCACCGCATCTATATCGTGATCAAACCACATGTTTAAAGAACCTGATGCTCCTCCACCAAGTGCGATAAATAATATAGAGGTGAAAGCAATAAACGGATGCGTATAACCGGGAGCTATAAAAAGTCCAACAGCCGCAGTAAAAACTACTAATGACATAACGCGTGGCTTTAATAACGCGAAGTAATCTCCAAACTCTGCTTCATTTAATTCTACTTGTTGTGTTAGTTCGTTCATATTTTTCCTATAAAATACGCTAGGAATTGATATAACTTAGCTTCAATCAATTGACGCTAAGTTGGTACGCCTCGGCAATCCAGCATATTCCTCTATAGCCCCATCTAACCAAGCCTCATAACTCTCTTGACTAACCACCTTTACGGTAATTGGCATATAGGCGTGAGATTTTCCACAAAGTTCTGAACACTGACCAAAATAAATCCCTTCTCGTTCTGCTTTAAACCAAAGTTCTGCCAACCTACCTGGAACACCATCCTGTTTCACACCAAATGCGGGCATACTCCAAGCATGGATAACATCTGCCCCAGTTACCTGGATAACAACTACTTTGTTAACAGGTATGACCAAAGCAGTGTCTGTAGCCAACAAAAACTCTTCTTTTGAATATCCAGCAGCAACAAGTTCCAACACTGTTTCAGGGGTAATTCTATTTTCTCCTGCACCAATCATAAAGCTATCAAATTCAAACTCATGATCTACATACTCATAACTCCAGTACCATTGATTTCCTGTAGCCTTTATTACAATCTCACCTTCTGGGATCTTTTGAGACTTAAAGAGAACCGGGACTGAAAAAGCTCCAATAAATATTAAAATCAAAACCGGAATTAATGTCCAAGCAACTTCAAGAGGAGAATTATGTGTAAATGATGCAGGTACCGGATTGTTTTTCTTACTAAATCTTACAGTGGCGTACAGCAACAAACCAGTTACAAAAACAGTAATAAAGGTAACGATTACTAAAAGAAAATTATCAAGCCATTGAAGGTCCCGTGCCATTTCAGTGACCGCAGGTTGGAAACCTAACGCTTTATCTACAGGTCTCCCTATGATTTTCAAACCGTCTTGAACTGATTGGGACATCACTTCTTTTCCAGAAAATAAAAAAGTGAAAAATAAAGGAAATTTTAAAAATCTCATTCTTGAAATCCTATAATTAAAAAGCGCCATTGCAACACCATAAACTTGCTATATTAGTGTGGTGAAAGCATATAAAGTCTCTAGGGGCAAGCACCTGACCTTATCTCGCGCTACCATGCCGCAGGCATATCAGGGAACAGTTTAGAAAGTTCAAATGATTAAAATAAATTGCAATAGTTTCAACCCTTTTAAAACTTATCTTAACCAAGATAAAACAGTAAAAATATTAGAGAGTGCTTTACATGGTGCTGATGACGGAGAGCTATTTTTTGAACGTAGAAAGAGCGAGTCCTTCTTGTTGCAAGACAATAAGCTTAAAAACTCTAATTATAGCAGTTCACAGGGTTTTGGCCTCAGAGTGGTCAAAGAGGAAAAAACTGGTTACGCCCATTCTAACGAAATCTCTCAAGCCTCAATTCGTAGAGCCGCTGAAACATCGATCAGAGCCACCCAAGGCAAAGGAGGTAAAAGCGATTTAGCTACCTCCCCAGTAAAAACTGGTAAAATACTTTATTCCAATAACAATCCCATTAATGAATTCAGTTTTTCATATAAAGTTGATATTCTGCAAGAGATTAATACCTTTGCTCGTGAACTTGACAAGCGCGTAGCTCAGGTATCAATAAGTCTGGCTTCATCAATTCAAGAGATATCCATACTTCGCCTGGACTCACCTCTTTTAAACGATAGTCGACCAATGATCCGCCTCAGCGTCTCAGTAATAGTTGATCAAAATGGTCGCCGCGAAACTGGGGCGGCCGGCAGCGGTGGTAGAGAGAATCTCTCCACACTAACAGACCCTAGTCACTGGAAACCATTAGTCAAAGAAGCTTTAAGAGTAGCCCTAGTAAACTTAGACTCCAGCCCTGCGCCTGCCGGTGTAATGGATGTTGTACTGGGCCCTGGTTGGCCCGGAATACTACTGCATGAAGCAATAGGGCACGGTTTAGAGGGGGATTTTAATCGAAAGAAAACAAGTGCTTTTTGTGAACTTATGGGTCAAAAAATAGCTGCCAGTGGTGTCACCATCTTGGATGACGGCACAATACCTAATAGGCGCGGTTCATTATCAATAGACGATGAAGGAACACCAAGTGGAAAAAATACATTAATAGAAAATGGTGTTCTGGTTGGCTATATGCAGGATCGACAAAATGCACGATTAATGAATTCGTTACCAACAGGAAATGGCCGAAGGGAAAGTTATGCGCATTCTCCTCTGCCAAGAATGACCAATACCTATATGTTAGCCGGTACAGACAACCCTAGTGATATTTTAGCTGAATTGCGCAATGGAATCTATGCAGTTGGATTTGGAGGCGGTCAAGTAGATATAACTAATGGGAAATTTGTTTTTTCTTGTACAGAAGCATACAAAGTAGAAAATGGAAAAATACTTCACCCAGTTCAGGGAGCCACAATTATAGGTGATGGAGCGACAGCCCTAAAAAATATTCGTGCGATAGGAAATGACCTCAAATTGGACCCAGGGGTCGGTAATTGTGGAAAAGCGGGTCAGTGGGTTCCAGTAGGAGTAGGTCAGCCAACTTTAATGATTGGTGGTCTGACAGTTGGAGGCGCCAAAATATAAAAAGGCCCATTAAAATGGGCCTTTAAATTTATTACATAATATAGAGATGGGTTACATCATGCCGCCCATGCCGCCCATGCCGCCCATGCCGCCCATGTCAGGCATACCGCCGCCACCGCCGCCAGCTGAATCTTTGGAAGGCTGATCTGCCACCATAGCCTCAGTAGTGATGAGTAGACCAGCAATAGACGCTGCATCTTCTAAAGCAGTACGCACAACTTTTGCAGGGTCGATAACACCGAACGCAAACATATCACCATACTCTTCAGTTTGAGCATTAAAGCCGAAAGAAAGATCATTACTCTCTCGTACTTTTCCTGCAACTACAGCTCCATCAACACCCGCGTTTTCAGCGATTTGTCTCAAAGGTGCTTCAATTGCTTTACGTACGATAGAAATACCTGCTGACTGATCGGCATTGTCACCTTCTAGTCCATCAAGAGATTTAGCTGCCTGAACAAAAGCAACACCACCACCAACAACAATTCCTTCTTGAACAGCTGCACGAGTTGCATTCAGAGCATCATCAACACGATCTTTTCGCTCTTTTACTTCTACTTCTGTCATGCCACCCACTCTAATAATGGCAACACCACCAGCTAATTTAGCAACTCTTTCCTGAAGTTTTTCTTTATCATAGTCAGAAGTTGTCTCTTCAACTTGCGCACGAATTTGGCTAACTCTGGCTTCGATCTCTGCCTTGTCACCAGAACCGTCTACGATAGTCGTCTCATCTTTTGTGATGGACACACGCTTAGAATTTCCAAGCATCTCTATAGTAACTGACTCTAACTTCATACCCAGATCTTCAGAAATAACCTGACCACCTGTCAAGATTGCAATATCTTGTAACATTGCTTTACGACGGTCTCCAAACCCAGGAGCTTTCACTGCTGCAATTTTCAAACCACCGCGCAATTTATTAACTACAAGAGTTGCAAGAGCTTCGCCTTCAACATCCTCAGCAATGATAAGTAAAGGTTTTCCAGACTGGATTACAGCTTCTAAAAGTGGAACCATAGGTTGCAAAGATGACAACTTCTTTTCGAAGAGTAAAACGTACACATCTTCTAACTCTGTAGTCATTTTTTCTGGATTAGTTACAAAATATGGACTTAAGTAACCTCTATCGAACTGCATTCCCTCGACCACATCGGTCTCAGTTTCCAATCCCTTGTTTTCTTCAACAGTGATAACACCTTCATTTCCAACTTTTTGCATTGCACCAGCAATTTGTTGGCCTATGTCAGCTTCACCATTTGCAGAAATTGTACCCACTTGAGCAACTTCATCGCTATCTTTTACTTCACGAGACGCTTTCTTTATGGATTCCACAACATTCAACGTTGCAAGATCTATGCCACGTTTTAAATCCATCGGATTCATTCCCGCTGCAACTAACTTTAGTCCCTCTTTAACAATAGCCTGAGCTAATATTGTTGCCGTTGTAGTTCCATCACCCGCTTCATCGTTCGTGCGTTGGGCAACTTCCTTAATCATCTGTGCACCCATATTTTCGAACTTATCTTCAAGCTCGATTTCTTTCGCCACTGAAACACCATCTTTAGTAATGCGAGGTGCACCGAATGATTTGTCTAAAACAACATTTCGTCCTTTAGGACCTAGCGTGATCCTTACGGCATCCGCTAACTTGTTTATGCCTCGCAACATTCTGTCGCGTGCATCTGTATTAAATTTGACTTCTTTCGCAGCCATTTTTTAAGCTCCTAATTAAATTATAAGGTGATACGATTTAAGACAAAATGCCTAAAATATCGCTCTCTTTCATGATTAATAGTTCTTCACCATCAACCGTTACTTCTGTACCTGACCATTTACCAAATAGGACTTTATCTCCTACTGATACTGCCATCTCAATTAGCTCTCCGCTATCTTTGCGAGAACCTTCACCAGCAGATACAATCTCTCCCTCTGCAGGTTTTTCTTTTGCACTGTCAGGGATTATAAGTCCTCCAGCAGTCTTCTCTTCGCTTTCTACGCGCCTTACAAGCACGCGGTCATGAAGTGGTTTTAATGCCATTTTAGTAGCTCCTTAGCTCACAGTTTCTATTAATTTCCATACTTGGACATTTAGCACTCTCACCATAAGAGTGCCAACAAACTTCAGATAGGTATGCCCTTAGGAAGTGTCAAGTGCTGACTCAGTAGAATTATTATTTTATTTAGTAGTAATTCTTTGTAAATAGCGTTCACAATTAAGCTAATTAAGAAGGATAAAAGATCAGAACGGCTTAATCATTTAAAATAGAAATTAAAGTAGAACTCTTCTAATCAAATTACAGATTAATAACAGTAATAAAATATATGATAATTAACTAACTAATCATGACTTTACAGAACGAAACATAAAAGCTATAAGCACGTCGATTTTAAACTCTAAAGTGGGTTTTCTCAAATAATAAACTAAACTTTTTAACAAAAGGATTCAATCCATGCTTTCATCTGCAATGTTACCAATAAGCCTAGGCGTTCTTGGTATGATAGCTGCTTTTTTAACCTACATGAAAATTCTTCAAAGCCCTGGTGGCGAAGGACGAGTAAAAGAAATTGCCGATGAAATTCATCTTGGCGCTATGGTTTTTATGGCAAGTGAATATAAAAGATTAGCAGTTTTCTGTTTGGTCGTCATAGTAGCCTTATATTTTGGTTTGGGATCGGGGACAGCGATTGCATTCTTTCTTGGGGCTGCCTGCTCTGGTGTCGCCGGGTATATCGGGATGTACACCGCAACCCGAGCAAATGTCAGAACAGCAGTTGCTGCTAATACCACAGGCGCCGCCGCCGCCCTAAACATAGCTTTTTCTGGTGGATCAATTATGGGCCTAACAGTAGCTTCTGTAGGCCTTTTAGGTGTAGGTACGCTATATCACTTCATGGCAGGTAGCATGGAAACAATTCACTCTATTGAGGGTTTCGCAATGGGTGCTTCGTCAGTAGCGCTATTCAGTCGAGTCGGTGGAGGTATATTCACAAAGAGTGCAGACGTAGGTGCTGACCTGGTTGGTAAAATTGAAGCTGGAATACCTGAGGACGACCCTCGAAATCCAGCAGTAATTGCGGATAACGTGGGTGATAATGTTGGCGACGTTGCAGGTATGGGGTCAGATATTTTTGAAAGCTATTGCGGAGCAATGATAGCCTCAATTGCTTTGGCAGCATCAATGTCACTAACAAACGTAGCGAATCTTGGGGGTGATCGTAGTGCTCTACAATTCATGCCATTAGCTCTATCCTCGCTTGGTCTTATTTGTTCTTTGGTTGGTATTCTTTCTGTAAAGTTATTTTCGAATAAAAGCCCTGACGTAGCACTAAGGTTTGGAACTATAGGTTCAGCTGTACTATTCATCGTAGCAGCATATTTTTTAATTGATAATGCTGGTGTTTCTTATGGAGTTTGGATGGCTGTACTTATAGGTTCAGTCGGAGGTATTATTGTTGGGTTAATAACGGAGTATTATACTGGGGGTGCGCCAGTTCGCAAAATTGCGAAAGATGGCGAAACTGGCCCGGCGACTGTTATGATCTCCGGTCTTGCGGTAGGTATGGAATCTGTTGCTCTTCCCGTATTAACAATAGCGGCCATAATATTTTTTGCTGACTATTTTGCAGGTCTGTACGGAGTTGGAATGGCTGCTGTGGGAATGTTAAGTACTGTTGGTATAACAATGGCAATCGACGCGTACGGTCCAGTTGCAGATAATGCTGGCGGTATTGCTGAAATGGCCGAAATGGGTCCAGAAACTCGCAAGATAACTGATGGCCTAGATGAAGTAGGTAATACTACTGCCGCTATTGGTAAGGGCTTTGCAATCTCAGCTGCTGCACTTGCAGCTTTAGCTCTAATCAGTGCGTACATTGAAAAAATCTCTGCTGGAATGGCCGAAATGGGTAATGAAACTTTTGTACTTGCTATAAATGATCCCCTAGTACTTTGTGGCATGTTTATTGGTGGGATATTTCCATTCTTAGTAAGTTCAATGACTATGCGAGCTGTAGGTGATGCAGCCTTTGAAATGATAGAGGAAGTTCGCAGACAGTTCCGTGAAATCCCAGGTTTATTGGAAGGAACAGCAAAACCAGATACTGCAAGATGCGTGGATATTGCAACTAGGGCAGCACTGCGCAAAATGATAGTACCAGGAGCACTTGCTGTTTTAGCACCTGTTGTTATTGGTTTTGGTCTAGGCCCAAAGGCTCTAGGTGGAATGCTTGGTGGGGCTTTAATATGTTGTGTAATGATGGCGCTAATGATGGCCAATGCAGGAGGAGCTTGGGACAATGCTAAAAAGTATGTTGAAAAGGGAAACTTTGGTGGAAAAGGTTCTGATGTACATAAAGCGGTTGTAGTTGGAGATACAGTGGGCGACCCAATGAAAGATACTTCTGGACCAGCAATGAACATATTAATTAACGTTATGGCAATTGTTAGCTTAGTCATTGCTCCCTTACTAATCGGGTAGTTATAAAAAAGAATATTAAAATGACCCATGTATGTGGGTCATTTTATATAAAAACTAAAAATTGTTTTTTACTAGTTGTATTCTCATGGCCTGGTATCGGGAACTAAACAAAAATGACTAAAGTAATAAATAATCTCTCAGAAATCTCAAATCAGTATAAAGCACTATTCGTAGATCTTTGGGGGTGTTTGCACGACGGGTATAAACCATTTTTGGAGGCCGTACAGGCTCTTCAAACCTATAGAGCCAGTGGAGGCCTAGTAATTCTAGTAACCAACGCACCAAGACACAGCAGTAGCGTTGAACAGCAGATAAAAAAAATTGGTATTGAACCTTCCAGCTGGGACGCAATAGCTACATCAGGAGACTCTGCTCGACATGCAATGTTCTCAGGGGTCGTGGGAAGAAAAGTATACTTTATAGGTCAGCCACATGATATGAATTTCTTCGATTTACCAACCTCAGAAGGACAATTTAAAAACATAACCTTGGTCCCCCTAAAAGAAGCAGACGGGATAGTATGCTGCGGCCCATTCGATCCTTTGATCTCCCCAAGCGAAAATTTGACTGACTTTGAATATGCTAGGGAGAGCGGGCTTAAACTCCTTTGTGCTAATCCTGATATAGTAGTCGACAGAGGTGATACGAGAGAGTGGTGTGCCGGAGCACTTGCTGCCCAATATACAAAGATGGGGGGTAAGAGCTTATATTTCGGAAAGCCACATAAACCAATTTATGATCTAGCACGTGTTCGTCTAAGAGATTTAGATAGCAGTGTATTAGATAGTGAAATTCTTTGTATAGGGGATGGAATCTCGACAGATATAAAAGGTGCTATCGACGAAAAGTTAGACTCTCTTTTCATATCTGGTGGACTTGCAGCAACTGAAACAGGAACTAAAACCCACCCAAACAAGAAATTATTAAATAAATATCTAGAAATTACAAAATCTAACCCCACATGGGTAATTGGAAGACTCAATTAAGAATAAACCTGCAATAATTAAACAAATCAAAGTATACACAGACTTGCACAGTGTCTTTAACGAGTTTACGTAATTTTTATGAAAATTTTTACAAACTATAATATAGCTAATGAGTGTGATAGAAATGCTTCTATTGCGATTGGTAATTTCGATGGGGTTCACCTCGGTCACCAATCAATCATAAAGTTAGCAAAAAATATGAATCTAGATAGCCCATTGGGAATTTTGACTTTTAATCCCCACCCTAGAGAGTTTTTTAGACCTGCAGATACGAATTTTCGGTTAATGAATACAGAGACGAAAAATAATAGACTAAAAAAGTTAGGTATAAAATTACTATACCAATTGGCCTTCAATCAAGAGTTAGCTTCATTAACAGCAAGAGAATTTGCAGAAAAAGTTATTTCAAAAGGCTTGGGTGCCAAAAGTGTAGTTGTTGGAGCAGATTTCTGTTTTGGAAAAAATAGAGCAGGTACAGTCAAAATATTATCAGAGTTAGGGGCAGAACTGGGCTTTACTGTTGGAATTGCTGATATTGTGTCAGGAAGTGGGGAGATTTTATCCTCCACCAACATTCGAAAATTGCTTTCTGCTGGAAATACGCGGGAATCAGCAAAGATGTTAGGGCATTGGCACAGAATTGATGGTAAAGTTATCTTAGGAGACCAAAGGGGTAGAGAGCTGGGTTATCCTACAGCAAATATCTCTCTGGAAGGACTGCACCAACCTAAACTTGGAGTATACTCCGTGTTGGTCGATATTTTAAGTGGACCTCATCGTGGTTCTTATAAGGGGGCAGCCTCGATTGGATGCAAGCCAACGTTTGGAGAAAATGTTGTGAATTGCGAAACATACATTTTTAATTTCCATGGAGACATATATGGAGAAAGTGTGTCAGTCGGATTAGTTGATTTTCTTCGCCCTGAAGAGGCTTTTAAAACCGTTAATGAGCTTGTTCTACAGATGAAATTAGACTGTGAAAAAGCACTCTTAAGTCTAAATAAACTATGAAACGTTTAAATCCAAAAGGGTCTGGCTTAAGAAGTAAGTTTTGGGAAAATTTTTCTTTGGATCAATTAAGTCCTAAGGAATGGGAGGCTTTATGTGACGGTTGTGGGAAGTGTTGCCTACATAAGCTGGAAGACGAAGAAACTGGGGAAATCGAATTTACCAAGGTTTCTTGTAGATTATTAGATAGTCATAGCTGTAAGTGCGGGCAATACGAAACAAGAAAACAATTTGTTCCAGATTGTGTGGTTTTATCTCCAAACAATATAAGTGAAGTGTCTTATTGGATGCCTCAAACATGTGCCTACCGTTTGTTACATGAGGGCAAACCTCTTTATCCTTGGCACCCTCTAATCTCTGGGAGTGAAGATACTGTTCACCAAGTTGGTATGTCCGTAAGAGAGAAATGTATTCCAGAATTTGAAGTTGCCGAAGAAGAGTGGGAAGACCATATTATTGATGAGCCAGGAATATAATCTCTGACTCTTTTCAAATTTTGCTACAAACAATTAAACCTCACAAAAAAGTAACTACAGATATAAATTAAATTCGTCTTTTACTAAGCTTAGTTCGCTACATGTTTATGATATAAAAATATTAACAAATGATAGAGATCTACAACTCTGTCTGCACTGTTTTAAATGATACTATGGTAAGTAAAGAATATTAACTACTAGTCATAGTTCTATTTATTAGTTAAAAGGAGGTTCCTTGAACGACTCGGAAAATGAGCATGTCGACACATTCTGAACCGAAAATTATTGCTGGGAATGCTAACTTGGAGTTAGCTAGCGGAATAGTTAAGAGAATGTCTATGCATAGGGGTATGACCACTAAGTTGGTGGATGTTCGGGTGGAAAAGTTTACAGATCAAGAAATTTTTGTTGAGGTGTACGAGAATGTCCGTGGCGAAGACATGTTCATAATCCAATCGACTTCTAACCCCGCAAATGACAATCTTATGGAACTATTGATTATTACTGATGCCCTCAAAAGATCCTCTGCTTCCCGAATAACAGCTGTAATTCCTTATTTTGGCTATGCCCGCCAAGACAGGAGAACTAAGGCAAGGACTCCTATTTCTGCAAAACTCGTTTCAAATTTAATTTCGAGAGCAGGCGTCGAAAGAGTGTTAACTATGGATCTTCATGCAACTCAGATACAGGGCTTCTTCGACATCCCAGTAGATAATTTGTATGCATCCCCATTATTCTCTTTAGACATAAAGCACCATTTTAAGGAAAAACTAGATAAGATCATGTTAGTTTCCCCAGATGTCGGGGGGGTTGCCCGGGCCAGAGAGTTAGCGCAGCGACTAGGAGCACCCTTAGCAATTGTCGATAAACGGCGTGAAAAACCAGGGGAAGTCTCTGAGATGACACTTATCGGAGATGTGGCTGGAAAAAGTTGTATCTTAGTTGATGATATATGCGATACAGCAGGAACCTTATGCAAAGCTGCAGGCTTACTAATGGACGCTGGAGCTATAGAAGTGCACGCCTATATAACTCATGGGGTATTAAGCGGCGAAGCGGTAAAAAGAATTGAAGCATCCAGTATGACCCAACTAATAATTACAGATTCAGTGGGGCCAAGTATAGAAGTAACTAATTCAAAAAAAATTAGAGTGATCCCAACAGCACCAATGTTCGCTCAGGCTATATTAAATATATGGGGCGGGACCAGTGTCTCATCCTTATTTAATGATGACAGTTTGGCACCTGTATATGAAGGTATGTATCCAAGCCTAATCTAGGAAGCTTAGATATCAGATAATGCTACCTCTAAATCAGAATAATATTTAGCAGTTGCATCAGATCCTACCTGCTCATGTTTAAGCTTAGCATCCATGATTAATTTATCTGCTACTTCTCTACTTAAATCGTCTTTTACGAAGGCTTTCTCTGCTAACACAGATGTTGCTTCAGCTGAAACTTCTGCAAAACCTCCAGTAACAAAGTATTGCTCTTCTTTATCTGCGGTAAGTATATTTATAAACCCCGGTCTTAAGGTAGTTATTATAGGTGCATGATCTGACATAGCTGAAAAATCTCCCTCGGAGCCAGGTATATTTATCTCATTAGCCTCAACGGATACCAAACTTTTTTCGGGTGAAACAAGGTCAAATTGTATTAATTTAGCCATAATTATATCTTTCTAAACAGCACTTGCCGCCATTTTGTTTGCCTTCTCAATAACTTCATCAATACCACCTACCATATAAAAAGCTGCCTCAGGAAGATGATCATATTCTCCAGCAACTACTGCTTTAAATGACTGGATTGTTTCTTCTAATGGGACTTGTTTTCCATCTGATCCGGTGAATACTTTAGCAACATCGAAAGGTTGAGATAAAAATCTCTGAATTTTTCTAGCCCGGGTAACAGTAAGTTTGTCTTCTTCACTAAGTTCATCCATACCTAGGATTGCTATAATATCTTGAAGAGATTTATATCTTTGTAGAATTCCCTGAACATCTCTCGCAACATTGTAATGCTCTTCTCCTACAATTGAAGGATCCATTAAACGAGAGTTTGAGTCCAGTGGGTCAACAGCAGGATAAATACCTATTTCTGATATAGCCCGTGAAAGCACTGTAGTTGCGTCGAGGTGAGCAAACGATGTTGCTGGCGCAGGGTCTGTTAAGTCGTCTGCAGGTACATAAACAGCTTGAACAGAAGTAATTGAACCTGCTTTAGTCGATGTTATCCGCTCTTGCATTGTTCCCATATCAGTTGCCAGCGTTGGTTGATACCCAACAGCGGATGGGATCCTACCTAAAAGGGCCGAAACCTCTGAACCTGCTTGAGTAAATCGAAAAATATTATCTACGAAGAACAATACGTCAGTTCCTGACTGATCTCTAAATTGTTCTGCAAGGGTAAGGCCGGTTAAGGCAACACGCATACGTGCCCCGGGTGGTTCGTTCATCTGCCCATAAACGAGCGCAACTTTACTATCTTCAAGATTATCTGGAGTTATAACCTTGCTTTCAATCATTTCATGATAAAGATCATTGCCCTCTCTGGTCCGCTCTCCAACTCCTGCAAACACTGAAAACCCAGAATGTACTTTAGCAATATTGTTTATCAGCTCCATAATTAGAACCGTCTTTCCAACACCCGCACCTCCAAATAAACCAATCTTTCCACCTTTAGCATAAGGCGCTAATAGATCTATAACCTTTATACCGGTCTCTAAAAGAACTGACTCTGTCGCCTGTTCTGAGAAAGCTGGAGCGTCCTGGTGGATTGAACGCGTTTCCGTTGCAACCACTGGACCACCTTCATCAACAGGTTCACCCACAACATTCAAAATTCGACCTAGCGTTGCATTTCCTACTGGAACCATAATAGGTCCACCTGTATCAGTCACTTCTTGACCTCGCACCAAACCTTCTGTGGCATCCATAGCTACCGCTCGAACAGTGTTTTCACCCAAATGTTGCGCAACTTCTAAAACAAGTTTTTTTCCGTTGTTTTGTGTAACTATAGAATTTAAAATTGCTGGAAGATTTTCTTCAAACTGGATATCTACAACTGCACCAATAATCTGCGTAATCTTACCTACTGACTTCGTTTTTGCCATCTTAACTTTCTCCAAATCTTAGAGTGCTTCCGCACCCGATATGATTTCTATTAATTCATTGGTTATTACAGCCTGCCTGGATCGGTTATACTGTATTATTAATTTATCGATCATTTCCCCTGCATTTCGGGTCGCACTATCCATTGCTGACATTCTTGCTCCTTGCTCAGATGCACCATTCTCTAAAAGTGCTCTAAATATTTGTGCCGTGATGGACTGAGGCAATAATTCGGTTAAAATCTCCTCTTCAGAGGGTTCATAATCATATGCAGTAGCTTCAGTTTCAGCTTGAAAAACCGCTGGAATAAGTTGTTTCTCTGTAGGGATTTGACTCATTACACTTTCAAACTGTGAATAGTAAATTGTAGCTACATCAAACTCACCAATATCAAACCTATTAAGTATATCAGAGGCAACTTTAGTTGCATAAGAATAGCTAGCTCTCTTCATTTCGGTTAGGTCAACATGTCCTACGAAGTATTTGCCAAATTCTCTTTTCAGAGAATCTCTACCTTTCTTCCCAACTGTCAATATTTTTACTAACTTACCTTCAGAAATAAGCTTGCTTGCCTTTAATTTAGCGAGCTTTGCAATGTTTGAATTAAAGCCTCCACAAAGACCTCTTTCCGCCGTCATGACAATTAACAGATGGTTTAGGTCAGCTCCAGTTCCAGTCAGTAGAGCTGGTCCACTGTCTGTTCCCATTGATGCCGTCAACCCTGACATAACTGAGTCAAAACGATCTGAGTAAGGTCTACCTGAAACAGCTGCCTCTTGAGCACGACGTAATTTTGCCGCTGCAACCATTTGCATTGCTTTTGTTATTTTTCGGGTAGATTTAACAGACTCTATCCTATTCTTAAGGTCCTTTAAGCTTGGCAAGGCCTCATCTCCTTCTAAGCAAAATCAGAAGCAAAAGAATCCAAGGCGGATTTTATTTTTTCTTCTGCTTCTCCTTTAATCTTGGGGTCTTCCTCAGTAATAAAATCTAACAAATCCTGATGTTTACTTCTAAGATGTGATAATAAGCCTGCTTCAAAACGTCCAACATCTTTAACGCTGATTTTATCAAGATACCCCTTGGTACCTGAATATATAACACACACAATTTCTGCATTCGAAAGAGGGGAGTACTGCGGTTGCTTCATCAACTCCGTAAGGCGTGCCCCTCGGTTCAAAAGTTGTTGAGTTGCCTCATCAAGATCAGAACCAAACTGAGCAAAAGCAGCCATCTCGCGGTATTGCGCAAGCTCAAGTTTAACTGGCCCAGCAACAGATTTCATTGAATTCGTTTGAGCAGAAGAACCAACCCGCGAAACGGAAAGACCCGTGTTAACCGCCGGACGAATACCTTGATAAAATAACTCTGTTTCAAGAAATATTTGTCCATCTGTAATCGAAATTACATTAGTTGGAATAAACGCTGACACGTCTCCACCTTGTGTTTCAATAATTGGTAATGCTGTTAGAGAGCCTGACCCATTTTCCTCGTTCAGTTTTGAAGATCTCTCTAGAAGGCGCGAATGTAAATAAAATACATCCCCTGGGTAAGCTTCCCGACCCGGTGGTCTCCTTAAAAGTAGGGACATTTGTCTATATGAAACCGCCTGCTTAGACAGATCATCATAAACTATTAAAGCATGTCTTCCATTATCCCTAAAGTGTTCTGCCATTGCTGTCGCCGCATAAGGGGCTAAAAACTGCATCGGAGCTGGGTCAGATGCAGTCGCCGCCACAACGATAGTGTAATTTATTGCACCAGTCTCTTCTAATTTTTTTACCAGCTGAGCAACTGTGGAACGCTTTTGACCAATTGCAACATAGACACAATATAGTTTCTTGCTTTCATCTCCTTCTGCCGCGTCATTATAAGATTTTTGATTCAAGATCGCATCTAATGCTACTGCTGTCTTTCCCGTTTGCCTGTCACCGATAATTAATTCTCTTTGTCCACGCCCAATAGGGATCATCGCATCTACTGATTTTAAACCCGTTGCCATAGGCTCATGAACAGACTTTCTAGGAATTATTCCTGGAGCCTTGCTATCTGCCACTCGTCGCTCTTTGGTCTTTATAGGTCCTTTACCATCTATTGGATTTCCCAACCCATCAACTACCCTGCCAAGTAACTCGTCACCAGCGGGAACATCAACAATTGAATTGGTACGTTTAACCGTATCACCTTCTTGAATATCTCTATCAGACCCAAAGATAACAACTCCCACATTGTCAGTTTCAAGGTTCAAAGCCATTCCCTTTATACCACCAGGAAATTCGACCATTTCACCAGCTTGAACATTATCTAAACCATAAACTCTTGCAATTCCGTCTCCAACTGAAAGAACTTTGCCAACTTCATCAACGCCGGATTCCTCTCCAAAGTTCTCAATCTGGTCCTTAAGTATTGCTGATATTTCTGCTGCTTGGATAGCCATTAACCAACCTCTTTCATAGTAGCTTGGAGCGAAATAAGCTTCGCTCTAATTGATGTATCTAACATTCTAGATCCTACTTTGACAATTAAGCCTCCAATAATTTGCTTATCAGTCATAGAATCTAATTTAACTATTTTACCTGTAGATGAGCTAAGGGTCTCTACAAGTTTTTTATTTTGTTCAAGTGTTAACTTGGTAGCACTAATTATCTCTGCAGTTACTTCGCCTTTTTCTTCTGAGATGAGCTTACTTAATTCAGTAACAAGGTAAGGAACTATAGACAGTCTCTTTTTTTCTGCCATAAGGCACAGAACACCGGCTAAAGCTTTAGATAATCCTAATGTTTTTGCTATTTCTAACATAGCACCAATTTGCTCTTTTCTTTTAAGCAAAGGCGAATTTAAGAATGCTACAAAATCGGCACTCTCTGATAAAAGTACATTGATAGTAACAATGTCTGTCTCTAAACTGTCCAAAGCCTTTTGATCTTTGGATAGACCAAATGTAGCAGTAGCGTATCTCTTAGCCACCCCTACACATTCTGACGCTGATTCAGACACATTTACCTCTAATTATTATTTCTTCGCTAAATCTTGAGAACTTTCTCAAAACTAGCAAACGTAGTTAAGATGCTAATCACGATGGCTTACCAAAGCCTAACAAAAGCCGCAACTGTCAAAAGTCAAAAAATCAAAACAAAAACCATATATATTACAATACCTTAATACAATCTACGTATTAGTGCGACCGTTTGAAGCTACTTAAGTGATTCTTTAGGATTCAGTTTTGTGTCTTTTTCTTAATATTGGAGAATATTTAGGAGTAATAGGTTGATTTCCCAAAGCGCCAAATGGAACTCTTATTTTTAATCTATTACGAATCCGCTTTGTAACCGGAACCTGCTTTGTTGCCTCCAAAACAATTACTCCACCAGCTTGAGTAGGAAAAATAAATTTTCCTATGGCTTCAAATAACGGAGCAGACTTCAACCAAATTTTTTGATTTGAAGGAACTGAGAACAACGCACTAAAACTCCTTTTTGGAGAAAACGAGTGCTTTAACAGCTGTGACTCCAATTGAGGCAAAGTGTACGCACTACCAGACCCAAATGGGGTGGATTCACTCCTACACCATAGACCAGTCCTGTTCGGCACAATGAACAAAACCTTTCCACCTGGCGATAACACTCGCCAACACTCATTAAACAACGCAGACGTGTTTTCACTAAATTCCAAACCGTGAAGAAAAACTATACGATCCGTCGTCCCTGACGGGAGAGGCCACAGATTCTCTTCACACAAGACACTAATGTTATCAAAGTTATTTGGCCAATATATGACCCCTTGTTGCCCTGGCATAAGTAAAGTCAATCTCGCTACCTCAGACTCAAGTGGCTTAATAATAGGAGCTACAAATCCGTAACCAACTAAACTTTTTCCTGCAGTATCTGGCCAAAATTCACGAATAGCTGAGCTTATTACATTTTGTACGACAGCACCAAGACCAGTCTTCGCATAAAACTTGTACAAATTGTCAACATCCAAATACATAAGGGCTCTAAAAATTCAATAAGTTTATAATTTAACTACTAGCAGTTAAATATAACCCTAATAACTTATATTTTCTACTACTTGATAAAATATATTTTAAAAAAGACTTGAAGGTTACGAAATAAACACGAATTATATATAATATAAATTACTCAATTTCACTTAAAGCTTCAAAGGAACCAATCTCTTGCCATCATTCTCTGACACTTTAGAAAAAGCCATTCATGTTGCCTTAGCACATTCGAATTCGCTTAAACACGAATTGGCTACACTTGAACATCTCCTGCTTGCTCTGACAGAGGAACCAGATGCTACTTTAGTGATGCGTGCATGTAATGTGGATTTAGAAAAGTTAAGGGCATCATTAACCAAGTTTATTACAACAGAGCTTAAAAGTCTCGTGACAGATGTTGAAGGCTCAGAGTCCGTACCAACTGCCGCTTTTCAAAGAGTCGTCCAAAGAGCCGCGATTCATGTTCAATCATCCGGAAGAAATGAGGTTACTGGTGCCAATGTACTTGTTGCTCTTTTTGCTGAAAGAGAATCAAATGCAGTCTATTTCTTGCAAGAGCAAGATATGACAAGATACGATGCTGTAAATTACATCGCACATGGTTTAGCTAAGGATCCATCTTTTTCTGATGTTAAACCGGTTGCTGGAACAGAAGAGCCGAACCACATTGAAGATTCTGACCCTAATCAAGCAGAGGTTAAAAAAGAATCTGCTCTTAAAAAATATTGTGTAGATTTAAATGAAAGGTCTAAAGAGGGCGGAATAGACCCATTGATTGGTCGGGATTCCGAGGTCGAGAGGTGTATACAAATATTATGCAGAAGACGGAAAAATAACCCAATACTGGTTGGAGATCCAGGTGTCGGTAAAACTGCTATTGCAGAAGGTCTTGCATACAAAATAGTCTCGAAAGAGATCCCTAAGGTCTTAGCAAACGCAATAATATATTCACTTGATATGGGTGCTCTATTAGCTGGAACACGTTATCGGGGCGATTTTGAAGAACGCTTAAAAGCTGTAATGACAGAGTTAGAAGAACATCCAGATGCTGTGTTATTTATCGATGAAATCCATACTGTTATTGGAGCGGGAGCCACATCTGGGGGATCAATGGATGCCTCCAACCTTCTTAAGCCAGCTCTTCAAGGAGGTTTGCTGAGATGCATGGGATCGACAACATATAAAGAGTACCGTCAGCATTTTGAAAAAGATAGGGCACTTAGTCGTCGGTTCCAAAAAATAGATGTAAATGAGCCCTCAATTGAAGATACCATTAAAATTCTTAAAGGTTTAAAATCATATTTTGAGGAACATCACGACATCAAATACTCTTCTGATGCTATAAAAACTGCTGTTGAACTTTCCGCAAGGTATATACACGACAGGAAGCTTCCAGATAAAGCAATTGATGTAATAGATGAAGCTGGTGCCGCCCAACAACTATTAGCAGAATCAAAGAAGCGTAAAATAATAACGGTAAAAGAAATTGAAAGTGTGGTAGCAAAAATTGCAAGAATACCACCAAAAAGCTTAACAAAAGACGACGCTCAAAATTTACAAGACTTGGAATCTTCTTTAAAGCGAGTTGTATTTGGTCAAGATTTTGCAATTTCGGCACTATCATCGGCTATCAAGCTATCAAGGGCCGGTCTTAGAGAACCAGAAAAACCGATTGGAAATTACTTATTTGCAGGGCCCACAGGTGTAGGTAAAACAGAAGTTGCAAAACAACTAGCCGATACCCTTGGAGTTGAGTTAATTCGTTTTGACATGTCAGAATATATGGAAAAGCATGCAATCTCTAGATTGATTGGTGCTCCCCCTGGTTATGTTGGCTTTGACCAAGGCGGCCTCCTTACCGATGGCATTGATCAACATCCACATTCTGTATTACTCCTAGATGAAATAGAAAAAGCTCATCCTGATGTTTTCAATATCCTTCTTCAAATTATGGATCATGGAAAGCTAACAGACCACAATGGTCGAAAGGTAGACTTCAGAAATACTATTCTGATAATGACCTCAAATGCGGGTGCCTCAGATATGGCAAAGGCTGCTATAGGATTTGGGAGAGATAAAAGAGAAGGTGAAGACACAGCCGCTATTGAACGTATCTTTTCTCCTGAATTCCGAAATAGGTTAGATGCAGTTATTAGTTTTGCCTCTCTTGGTAGAGAAATAATAACTAAAGTAGTTGAAAAATTTGTTCTTCAATTAGAAGCTCAGCTAATGGATAGAAACGTAACTTTCGAATTGTCACAAAAAGCGGCAGAGTGGCTTGGTGAAAAAGGCTATGACGAAAAAATGGGGGCTAGACCTCTAGCTAGAGTTATTCAGGAAGAAATAAAAAAACCACTCGCAGACGAACTGTTATTTGGAAAGCTTGCTAAGGGCGGTATTGTAAAAGTAGATCTTAAGAATAATGCAATTAACTTAGAAATAATAGAACCAGAAGTTACACAGATAACTGCTCGAAAAAAACCAAAGCTATTAACAGCAAACTAATTTTTATCGTTCTGTTAGTTTAATTTCAATACGTCGGTTTTTTGCCCTAGCTTCATCGGTATTGGCTGGATCAAAGGGTTGGTACTCTCCAAACCCAGTCGCAGCTAATCTACTTGAGGGAACTCCAAGCTCTTCTGACATATACTTAACTACAGATAGAGCTCGCGCCTGGCTCAATTCCCAGTTATCTTTATATATTCCTTTGCCACTTAACGGTATGTTATCTGTATGACCATCAACCCTTAAAACCCAATTGATCTCAGGTGGTATTCTGTTTGAAATACTTGTTATTATATCTGACACTAATTTAATTTGATTTAACCCCCCCTGGGATATATCAGCTTTACCTTTGTCAAACAAAATCTCTGAAGAGAATATAAAGCGGTCTCCTTTTATTTTAATTCCCTCTTGGTCTCCGAGCGCCTTTTCAACCTCTGCAAAAAACTTAGATTGATACTTCTTAAGTTCTTTGGCCTCCGCTTCTAATCTTTCGCGTTCTCTTTGTTTGAGCTCCGCTAATAGCTCTTTCTCTTTTGTAAGTTTCTCTAGAGCGTCATTGCGCTCTATAGTGAGTGCTCGAAGTACAAGGTTCCTTTCCCTCAAGATCCCAGCTTCTAAGTTTAGCCTTTTACTTTCTTTCTCTTGAAAACCAGCCAATTTAGTTTTTTCGTTACTTAGAATTGTTAGTGCAGTATCTCTCTCAATGGCCAAAGCCTTCAACTTAGTGTTTTGTGCCTCTAACTCCCTTGAATTCTTTCTTTGCATTGTTAGTGCATTATCTCTCTCAATGGCTAAAGCTTTCAACTTAGTGTTTTGCGCCGTTAACTCCCTTGAATTCTTCCTTTGCTCCGAGGCAACTCTCGCCAAAGCAGCATTTAATTTACTACTCAAGTTCTTAATCTCGACATCTTCAGACGCATCTTTAGCTTCAGAAGCATCTAACAATGATTGCAATTGACCAAGTTGACCACGAACCTCCGCCAATTGCTGATTTAAAGATTCAACCAACAGCCTGGACTCAATATTAATTTCCTTTTCTCCTTGAAGCCTAACTTTAGCCTCTGACAGTAAAATTTCTTGGCGTTGTATATCTGTTAATTTCAGAGAGACACCTTTTTCTAATGCTATTTTTTCAGCTAATAAATTTACTAGTTTTTCACTTAATTCAGTCTCTTTAGTTAGAGATATTGATTTTTCTTCCTTCAAATTTGTTAACGCCGCAACTAACCTTAAGTTCAGATCCTCGTTAACAAAATTAGTAGCAGCCAATAATGTTAATGTTTCTTCAGCCTCTTTTCTTTTTTGTTCTAATACCAAGGACATAGCTGTAAGTGCAGCATTTCCATTTTTCAATTTCTCTCTTAACATTTGAGCGGCCGCAGCATCTGCTATCTTCAATTTATCCAGCTCTGAAATCTCTTTGCTTTGCTCTAAGTTCTTTGAATTAATTGACTTAATTAATACTTCTAGAGCTTCTCTTCGTGCCGCAGCCAGCCGAGCAGTTTCTATTTTTTCGCTGATTTCCCCTCTTGCCTTCGCTAAAGCAAGTTGAATGGCCTCTTTTTCAGATACTTCTTTTTCGAATTTTGAACCATTAACAAGTAACTCTTTTTCTAAAGAATTTACGAGTAGTTTAGCCTTATTTTTTTCAGCTAGTAGGCCTAATACTTGTTGTTCAAAATTTGCTATGGTACCTTTTTGCTTCTCACTCTGACTATTTAAAGAGGCAACCAGCGTTCTTTGTCTATTTAGCTCCTTAGAGCTCTCTTCTACCAACCCTCCCAAACTAGATATTTGATCTTCTAAATTGGTGCCGCGTTGTTGCTCTAAACCTAACTGAAGGGCCAATGTATTTAAACTTTCAGATAGCTTTCCTAGCTCAGAATTTTGAGTTTCTATCCTTTCACTAAGCATAAACTGTACAATCATAAATATTGAGATGATAAATATTAGAACCAATAGTAAAGCTGTCATCGCGTCTACAAAACCTGGCCAAATATTAGCCTCGAAACGCCTACCACTCCGACGACTTAAGGCCATGGCTTAGCAACTTCTAATATAGCATTTTCACTCATCAAAACTATCTTCGTTCTTTTTAGTATAGCTAAGTTTATCCAAAAGTTCCTCTTGACTGCTAGCGACTCTTTTTAGCGCAGTCCCAATATCATCAGATTGATCAATTCTTTCAACAAGACGTAATACAGTTTCGACCATCTTATCTGCTCGTTCATCGTTTTCTTTTCTTGACCCGTCTAGTTTATCAAGAAAATCATCAAAACGAGCATTCTGTTCGATGATATGATTTAATATTGGAACAAGTTCAGAGTTTATTTTTGGCAAAGTATCCCCATCATTTCCTGCAAAAGAAAATTTTGTAACTGATGATAACCACTCTTCTATCTGACGATAAAAACGGTTTTGCCCATGTCCCGCGAATAACTCTAATAGGCCAACGACTAATGAGCCTGCAAGACCAAGTAAAGATGAAGAGAAGGCTGTTCCCATACCCGCTAACTGGCTCTCAAGTCCGTCCATTAATTTAGCGAAAACTTCTACCCCACTTTCTCCTTCTTTGGGATTAAGAGCTCGGATAGTATCCACTACACCAGGTATTGTAATAGCCAAACCATAAAAGGTTCCTAAAAGTCCCAAAAAAATTAAGAGATTTATTACATACCTAGTTATATCTCTAGATTCATCCATTCGTGTTGCTATTGAATCTAAAATGGTTCTAGCAGATGCGGAAGTAACTTTCATTTTATAACCGCCAGCATTTAGAACTGCGACCAATGACGCTAAAAGTCCTGGAGTCCTGCTATAAGCAACATCTTTTTCATTTTTTGCCACCCTTTTTAACCAAGAAATCGATGACATAAGTTGAGCAACCTGCCAAAAGCAAGCAACAACACCAAACAAAAAAACCACAAAAATAAGTCCGTTCAAGTAAAGGTTAGCTAAAAAAACCGGTGCTAGTTGAGGGAAGATAATATATCCACCCATCCCTGTGAGAATTAAAACGGAAACCATAAAAATTACTTGCCGGAGAGGACCAGTAAAGTCTAATGACTCATCTTTTTTTGTCGCTTTCATACGTTCGCCTTCTTAATAATAACAAATCTATATTAATATACTAAATCTAGACTATACTTTTTCCAAGTTTATTATAATTACCTTTCAGTTTAAAAACTAGTATCTTATAAACTTATTAGAATAATAAATTTTAAAAAGAACCCCTTATGCGTATTCTACTGTGGACTATATCTTTCGTTATTCTCTCTTGGTCGGCATATTGGGTGATTGGTGCAAAGAGTATAAAAAGTGAATTATCAGAATCAATTCAAAAATTTAACTCAGGAGATTGGTCAATTGAGTACTCCGACGCTATCGTTAGAGGCTTTCCCTATCGCTTTGATGTAACGATTAACAATTTAACAGTAAAAAATAAGAAAAATTATCTAACTTGGACTCTCCCATACTTTCAAATTTTGTCATTAAGCTATTCACCCAAGAATTTAATTCTTGTTTGGCCAAAAGAGCAAGAATTAAAAACAAAAACAAAAACTATAAACCTAACTTCAAACAAAATGTTAGCAAGTATAGAACGAACTAACATTAGATCTTATGATATCTCAAAGTTTATTTTAGAAGTAGAGGGCGCCATTGTTAAATCTTCACAGGATCTAGTTATCCAGTCCAAGTCGTTAATTTTAGCAATAGATAAACTTAAAGTTGAGACTGCCGCTTATAAATTTGGACTAAGCAGTACCGAATTATCAATTCAACCATCCGATCACAGATTTTACGGATTGGTAGGTTTATTTAATACAAACTCATTAAATTTAAATATAAATGCTGATGTGTATTTAGATACATTACTGAGAGTAACAAAAAAACAAGATTATCCAAAAATTACTAAATTAAACTTGAAAGAAATCAGTATTAATTCAAAGGATTTTATCCTAACTGCCATGGGAAATTTAGAGACAGACATCCAAGGTTCTCCCGAAGGGGATATCCAATTAAAGATTTCAGATTGGAAACAATTATTATCAAATATTAAAAAGACAGGCATAAATAAAAAAATTATCGAGAGCCTTAGGATTTTTTCAATTCTTTCAGGTAATCAAAATAATTTAACTTTAGAGCTTACACTCAAAGAAAGGAAACTATTACTAGGCCCACTATTATTGGGCAGTATACCGAAACAACTTATACAATAACTAACTATAAATTTTTGTTACCCATAACTGTCTCTTACCGCCCTTTAAATCTTCCAAAGTCTGGTGCATCAGTATCCTGACCCGCCTCTATAACCCCACGTCTTATCTCTCGAGTCCTAGTAAAATACTCATGTAAGTAATCCCCGTCACCAGTCCGAATCGCTCTTTGTAATGCGAAAAGCTCCTCAGTAAATCGGCCTAAAATTTCTAAAGTCGCGTCTTTGTTTGATAGAAAAACATCTCTCCACATTGTTGGGTCTGATGCCGCTATCCTGGTGAAATCTCTAAATCCTGCCGCAGAGTATTTTACAACCTCACTATCAGTTACACGACGCAAATCATCAGCTACACCTACCATTGTGTAGGCTATAAGGTGAGGCGCATGAGAGGTTACGGCTAGCACTAAGTCATGGTGATCTGGGTCCATAAGCTCAACATTTGCACCAATAGAAGTCCACAAAAGTTTTAACTGCTCTAACCGATCCAAATTATGCTCTTCAACTTTCTCGGGCGTCATCAAACACCATCTGTTATCAAATAATTCAGCAAAGCCAGCCTCTGGTCCTGATTGTTCTGTTCCTGCCACTGGATGGGCCGGAACAAAGAAAACGTCTTCACGAACGTGTGGCGAAACTGAGTCTATTACAGCTCGCTTAGTTGAACCAACATCTGTAAGAGTACAACCAGGCTTCATATATGCTGAGATTTCTTTAGCAACTGAACTCATGGCACCGACAGGTACGCAAAGAACGACTAGATCAGAGTTTTCTACTGCCTCCTTAGCACTACCAAAAACCTCATCAAAAATTCCTAAAGAAATTGCTTTTTCTTGTGTGTCGACAGATCTCGAATATCCTACTATTTCACCAACAAGGTTTCCCCGGCGCATTGCATGGGCCATAGAAGATGCTATCAACCCCAATCCAATTAAAGTGACCCTATTGTAAATGTGACTCATAATTTTATCTCTTTTTTATTAATAATAACTCAACTCTAATTGCTAAATTTGTAGCTTATGCTTTTAGCCTTACCTTTAAAAATTTAAAAGTCTAAAAAACTCACTAGTTAATTAAACTCATCTAGAGAAAATTATACGGATCAATATCTATTTGAATTCTTACACCCTTTCTACTTTTTACTGTCAATATCCAGTCTTTTAGAAACCTTTGTATCGGGAATTTTCGTTCTGCTTTCACAAGCAACCTTTGCCTATATTTACCTTTTATACGAGAGAAAGGTGCAGGTGCAGGTCCAAAAACCTGAACACCCAAGTTGCGTAAATTGGTACTATTTTGAAATAATATTTTTCCAGTATCCTCAACATTCTTAAGGCTTACACCTGATAAGATAATGCCAGCAAATCTACCGAAAGGAGGCACCCCAGCCTTTTCTCTATCATTTGCCTCAAGAGACCAAAATTTTTCTAAATCTGCTTCTAGAATAGCTTTTATAACTCTATGCTCTGGATCATACGTTTGAATAAGTGTTTCTCCAGGCTTATTTTGACGCCCTGCACGGCCAGATACTTGATTTATCAATTGAAAGGTTCTCTCTGCTGCTCGTAAATCAGCCCCCTGCAGGCCTAAATCTGCATCTATAACTCCCACCAAAGTTAATTCAGGAAAATTATGGCCCTTTGCAACAAGCTGTGTACCCACAATTATATCAATTTTCCCACTTTCTATTTCACTCAACTGTTTTCTTAAAGACATCGGAGTAGTAAAAAGATCAGATGACAAAACTCCTATACGCGCTGTTGGGAACAGTTTGGTTACTTCCTCAGCCAACCTCTCAATTCCCGGCCCAACAACCGACAAGGTATCATCAGAGTTGCACGAATTACATTTATTTGGGATCCTAGAAGTCTTCCCACACTGATGACAAATTAATCTTTCTACAAACCTATGCTGAACCATCCTACTATCACACTGGTCACAACTGATCTGTTCTCCACAAGATCTACATATAGTAACTGGCGCATATCCACGTCGATTCAAAAATAGTAAGGTCTGTTCACCTTTTTCAAGTTTCTCCTTAATTTTAATCAAAAGCGTTGGAGAAATCCATTTCCCAGAACTCAAACTTTCTGATCGCATATCAATAGCAGTTATAGTGGGTAATGTTGCGCCACCATACCTCCACTTTAAGTCAACGCCTAAGTATTTACCTTTTCTTGCATTAACCCAGCTTTCCAAAGAGGGCGTTGCTGAGGCCAGTACAACTCTAGCGGCTGAGAGTGACCCCCTAAGAACTGCCATATCTCTAGCATTATATAAGACCCCATCATCCTGTTTATAGGAGTGATCATGTTCTTCATCGACCACAATAAGTCCAAGGGTTTGGAACGGTAGGAATAACGCAGACCTAGCTCCAACAACTAATTGGAGCTTACCTTGTGAGACCATTTTCCAAACCCTTCGGCGTTCAGTCAAACTAATACCCGAATGCCATTCTCCAGGGCGCGCACCAAATCTAGCCTCAACTCTAGCAAGAAATTCAGCTGTCAAACCTATCTCTGGTAAGAGCACTAAGGCTTGTTTATTTTCTTTAATACAATCTGCTATGCATTCTAGATAAACCTCTGTCTTTCCAGACCCCGTCACTCCATTAAGCAAAATAGTATTATAAGTCTCCGCACCTCTAATTTTTTTTACTGCTGATGTTTGTTCCTCAGTTAATTTTTCGCCTTTTACCAATGGGTTAAGAGGTAAGAATTCCTGATCTCGGGGAACCCAAGCAACAGACACAGCCTCAAGTGATACCAAACCATGGACAACAGATGAACTGACATTGCAGTTTTTAATAATTTCACTTAACTCAAATTTTGACTTATGGTTTTCTTTTAAAAAATTTAAAACTTTACTCCTGGAAGTTGTTAGTTTTTTAATTTCATCCGAATAAAAAGAATATTTTTTATCCATCACTTCAGCAGATCCTAAGTTTGGAACCCGTGTAGCCAACCTAAGGACGGAAGAGAGAGGTGTAATCGTATAAAGAGAAACTTTCTCTAAAAATTTCATTAATTCGCTAGTCATCGGCATTACATTAAGAGTTTTCAAGATAACCTTAATTTTATCAACTTCTAAGTTAATAGTACTGGGCCCCCATACTACTCCAATAACCTCTTTTTGTCCCAAAGAGACCTGAACATATGAACCTAGATAACAGCCTTCTGTTGAAACCTTATAACTTAACGCAGTTCCTATTGGTTGTGTTACCTGAACACTAACAATTTCTCCTTTTTTAAAAAAAGCTTTCATTATACTGTCTGAGCCTCCAATAATACTTTAGAAGTATAATTAGGGTTAGAAAAGGGTACGAAAATGAAATTTTTTATAGATACAGCTGAAGTAAAAGATATTATAGAGCTAAATAAACTTGGAATAGTAGACGGAGTAACAACCAACCCTTCACTTATTCTTAAGTCAGGTAAGAAAATGGTTGAGGTCATCAAAGAAATCTCAAACATAGTTGACGGTCCAATCTCTGCAGAAGTGGTGTCAGCCCAATCCGATGATATGATCGCCGAAGGTTTAGAGCTACTAAAAATATCAAAAAACATTGCGGTTAAAATACCTTTAACTTGGGAAGGTTTAAAAGCTTGCCAAGTACTAAGTGACAATGGAGCCATGGTTAACATTACCCTCTGTTTTTCAGTAAACCAAGCGTTATTAGCTGCAAAAGCTGGAGCAGCTTTTATATCGCCCTTTGTAGGGCGATTAGACGATATCAACGTTGAAGGAATGAGTTTAATAGCTGATATTAAGCAAGTATACGATAATTATGATTTTCATACAGAGATCCTTGTTGCATCTATTCGAACAGTAAATCACATCACAGAAGCCGCTCTTATTGGGGCTGATATTGTTACAGTTCCACCAAAAATAATAAAACAGTTAGCAGACCACCCTCTAACAAGTGCTGGCCTCGAAGTATTCAATCAAGACTGGTTAAAAACAGGACAAAAAATTATTTAATATTAGATTTTTATAATTGTGAGAACAAAATGACAAAAAACTCCGACGAATTAATCGAAGTCAAAAACAAAGTAATGTCAAATCCAGAAATTATTCTAGATGATGTAGAAGTAATGAGAGCACTCTTTAATACATACAGCAATGCCATCGGTGAAAATGTAATTGATTTAAGAAGTGTCGCTATTGAAAAACTTGAATCGAAGATAAAACGGGCGGAAACAACAAATCGATCTATTATTGCGGCCGCATATGAAAATATTTCAGGTTATGAGTTAATTCACAAGGCTATCTTGCTTATCTTAGAAACAGATAACTTTGAAGACTTACAGTTACAGCTTTGTCGGACAGTTCAGCAGACTTTAAAAGTATCTCACATACATATTATGATTGAACAGGAAAAACCTGAGGACTCAGTCATAAAGTCAAATAGTTATATTTCTGTTGTTAAAGCCGGGTCAGTAAAAAACTATATAAATTTAGAAAATGAGCTTCTTCAAAAGACTGTGACTATGAGACGAGTATCGTCACCTAACGAGAGTGTATACGGCGAAAAGGCCCACAGCATAAAATCTGAAGCAGTTATACAATTGGACCTAAGAGAAAAAAAACTTTCGGCGTTACTAATAATCGGCTCTAACACAGCCACGCAGTTTGAACCTAAGAAAGGCACTGAGCTACTTGCTTTTTTTGGATCTGTTATAGAGCGAGTAATAAGACGTTGGACCATCTAAAAATTAGCTCAATTGGTATTTCTGCTAGAATTAAAAGCTGGCTTTCTAACTTAAGGTCGTTAAATAATCTAACCGAAAATACATTAACTGCCTACGAAGCAGATGTAATTAAATTCATTTATTTTATTGAGTCACATCTATCAGAATCTAATGGAAAACACACATTTATTAAACTGACAAACTCAAATATGCGTAGTTGGTTATCAGCTGAAAAAAAGAACAAGGTTACGCCTAGATCTTTAGCAAGAAAACTATCTTCAATCAAAAGTTTTTTTAGGTGGTTTTCTGAAATAGAAGGTTTTGATGCTTCAATTATTTTAACAACTAAGGCTCCAAAGTTTCAAAAAAAGCTACCTCGACCATTGTCAAAAAAATCGTCAACTGAAATTATTCAGGTTGTTGGAAGCCTCGCAGATGAAAAATGGGTATCAGCAAGAGATATAGCAATAATTACTCTTCTTTACGGCTGTGGATTACGTATTTCAGAGGTGTTATCCTTGAAGCTCAGTGATACCCCTATTCCCGATTCAATGATTATTCTCGGCAAAGGGAGGAAGGAACGAGTAGTGCCAGTTTTACAGATTGCTAGAGAAAGCGTAAAAACTTACCTAAAACTTCTTCCTTTTCAGATCAGTCCTACTGACACAATTTTTAGAGGCACTCGTGGTGGGGTATTAAATCCAAGGATCGTAACCAGGTTCGTAGAGAAGGCACGGCTTCAAATGGGCCTTCCAGAAACAACAACGCCTCATGCCATGAGGCATTCATTCGCCACCCACCTTCTTGAGGCAGGTGGTGACTTGCGTACTATCCAAGAGCTTTTAGGGCATGCCTCCTTATCAACAACCCAAACTTATACTGCTGTAAACACGACTCAACTAATGAAAGTATATGATCAAAGTCACCCATTAAAGGATGGTTAACAGATAAATTTTAGATTAGACATGAATGCAAAATCGCCATCAGAACAAAGATATTTATTTAAAGAGTAATTAGTGAACATTAAAGTAAAAGCATTATCTGTACACCTACTTACTGCAACTGGCGCAGTTTTTGCTATGTTAGCAATGTTAGCCGCTGTAGATGAAAAATGGTCTCTAATGTTTGTATGGTTGGTAGTTGCATTTGCTGTTGACGGAATTGATGGACCCTTAGCACGAAAATACAATGTTAAAGAAAATGCCCCAAATTTTGACGGGGTACTTCTTGATTTAATCATTGATTACCTAACTTATGTATTCATTCCCGCATTTGCGCTGTTCAAGTCAGGGCTATTCGAAGGATGGACTGGTTGGTTTGTAATCATCATAATTACGTTTGCAAGTGCAATGTATTTTGCTGACAATCGCATGAAAACAAAAGACAATTCTTTTTCTGGGTTTCCAGGTTGTTGGAATATGGTTGCAGTTGTAATATTTGCACTTGAACCTAGCTTTTGGATAATTTTAATTATAGTTTCTGCTCTGGCTATAGCAATGTTTTTCCCATTAAAATTTGTGCACCCAGTAAGAACCGAAAAATGGAGGTCTATAACTTTACCTGTTACCCTTAGTTGGACATTTTTTGCAGGGTGGGCAGCATGGGTAGACTTTGACGTAAACAGCTGGGCCCACTGGGGTTTGATAATATGCTCATCTTACCTTCTTTTTGCCGGTATCATTCAACAAATTATTGAACCTAAAACCTAAAAGTTATTAGACGTCCTCTAACGCCTCTTTGCAACGACCACATATGGCAGAAGTCATTGGATCACCAACCTCCGGCAATACCTTCCAGCAACGTTGGCATTTATTGCCTTGCGCTCTCTCGAAAATGACTGCAACATCAGCGACTTCATCCAAAACAAACGCATCCTTAGGGGCCAGATCAGTAGTTATTTTAACGGCTGAAGTAATGCAAATGTCTTCAAAAGAGACAGATTCTAAAATCTTTTTTGTTTCCTCATTAACATGAATAAAAGGAGCAGCTTCAAGAGAAGCTCCAATAGATTTATCTTGGCGTTTAAGCTCCAATGCCCCAGTTACAACTTTTCTTACTTTGCGTATAGTCGACCATTTCTTAGCAAGCTCTGGATTCTCCCAAGTACTTGGTGTCTCAGGAAAATCGTTTAAATGAATTGAACTATTTACGTCATCAGAACGCTCCAACCATACCTCTTCCATAGTAAAAACTAATATGGGAGCCAACCAGCTAGTAAGTCGGTGGAACAAGATGTCTAAAACTGTTCTTGAAGCTCTCCGACGATCAGTATCATTGTCGCAATAAAGAGCATCTTTTCGTATATCAAAATAAAAAGAGGATAAATCTGACGTAGCGAAGGAAAATATTTCTTGAAGAGCACCCTGAAAATCGTATTTGCTATAGCAGTTTTGAACTATCCTATCTATTTCATAAACTCGGTGAAGTACCCATAGCTCTAGTTCTGGCATTTCCTTATGCGGAGTATTATCGCTAATCGTATTAGATTTTAACGAACCTAACAGGAATCTCATAGTATTTCTTAACCGTCGGTAACTATCAGCAACACCTTTTAGAATTTCTGGTCCAATTCTCAAATCAACACTATAATCTGATTGAGCCACCCAAAGTCTTAAAATATCAGCTCCATATTGTTTTATCACTTGGTCAGGGGAAACTGTATTGCCAGTCGACTTTGACATTTTCATCCCTTTATTATCTAGTGTAAAACCGTGGGTTAATACTCCTCGGTAGGGAGCGTGACCTCGTGTACCACAGCTCTGCAACATAGATGAATGGAACCATCCCCGGTGTTGATCCGTTCCCTCAAGATATAAATCTGCCAGACCATCCTCACTACCATCGGCCCTATCCCGCAGAACAAACGCGTGAGTTGATCCGGAATCAAACCAAACATCTAGAATATCAAAAACTTGTTCATACTCATTCGGATCGACCAAACCCAATAAAAATCTATCCTTTGCCCCATCTTTATACCAACAATCAGCACCCTCAACTTCGAATGCTTCTAAAATTCTTTTATTTACCTCTTCATTACGCAGTAAAAAACTAGAGTCAGTTGAAATCGTTTTCTTCTTGGTAAAACAAGTTAATGGAACACCCCAAGCTCTTTGCCGAGAAAGCACCCAATCAGGCCTTACTTCAATCATAGAATACAATCGATTTCGACCGGTATGTGGGGTCCACTGAACTAAGGCATCAATTGATGTTAGAGCCCTCTTTCTTATAGTGGTACCATACTGATCCTGGTTATCACCAACAATACGATCTATGCCAACGAACCATTGTGGCGTATTACGAAAAATAATAGGCGCCTTTGATCTCCAGGAGTGAGGATAGCTATGAGTAATTCGTCCTCGCGCAATTATGTTTTTTACTTCAACTAAGCTTGTAATAACTGCTGTATTAGCTTTACCTTCCTTACCCTTCCTATCAAAGACCTGTAACCCAGCAAAGATCGGTACATGAGCTAAAAATTCTGATTTTTCGCCTACATTATAGGTTAACCGATCCAACCAATTTCGTTTAACAAAACACTCATAATCATCAGCGCCATGACTCGGTGCTGTATGTACAAACCCAGTTCCTGCATCTGCATTAACATGATCCCCATCAATTAAGGGTACATCATAGGACCAGAAATCATCAAGCTTACTAAAAGGGTGAAAACACTGAGTATTCTCTAGGTCTTCAGGTAAAATATCTTTAACACGCTTAAAGTTAGTGGCCCTGGCCTGAGTAAGAGTAGATTCTGCAAGATCATCTGCCAAAAGATATAGGTCCCCTGGAGCCACCCAACTTTCCTCTAAAGTACTAACAATTTCATACATGCCATAGGAGATCTTTTTACTGTATGCGATCGCTTTGTTAGAAGGAATCGTCCACGGGGTCGTCGTCCAAATTACAATTTTAGCATTTTTAATTTTATCAGGAGCATTTTTTAGGTCGAATGCCACCCAAATAGTGTGACTAGTATGGTCATGATATTCAATTTCAGCTTCTGCCAAAGCTGTTTCTTCAACTGGAGACCACATAACCGGCTTAGAGCCCTGATAGAGTGTCCCATTCATTAGGAATTTTTGAAATTCTTCGGCTATAACCTTCTCTGCATGATAATCCATAGTCAGATATGGATTATCCCAATTTCCTGTGATACCTAATCTTTTAAACTCTGACCGTTGGATGTTTATCCAATTATCAGCAAATTTTCTGCATTCCTGTCGAAAAGCTATTACATCTACCTTATCTTTATCTAACCCTTTTTTTCGATACTCCTCTTCGATCTTCCACTCTATCGGAAGTCCATGGCAATCCCAACCTGGGATATAGCGAGCATCTTTTCCCATCATTTGCTGTGATCGAACTACCATATCCTTTAATATCTTATTCAGAGCATGTCCTATGTGGAGATTACCATTTGCATAGGGTGGGCCGTCATGGAGAGTAAATACCTCTCTTCCCTGTTTTTTTCTTAACTCCTGATAAATTCCTATTTTTTCCCAACGCTCAAGCCAACCTGGTTCTCGATTAGGTAACCCTGCCCGCATAGGAAAATCTGTTTTTGGTAAGTTTAAGGTTTCTTTGTAATCAGTTTGTGGTTCTGTTTTTTCCGAACACATCTTATCATCCTTGATTATTGAAAAAAATATCTGAAATCACAAACACTTTTAACAAGTGCTTCGCTTAACCTGACGTCTTGTTGACTAGACTGTCAGGAAAGTAATTTTAAAAATTAAAACACTTAAATTCATAGCCGGTGATATATGGTAGGTGCCATTACAGGTCAAGTAAATTAAAGCCTAGGGCACTATTTCATTTAAAAAGGAATCATTTTATAATTATCCCTCAACCTGTTGTGATTTATAGTCGCCAGGCATCATAAATTAAAGTAAAGCAACCCTAATATGCCAAAATACGCTCTGAAAATTGAATATACTGGATCACAGTTTTTTGGTTGGCAGTCACAAATCGGCTTACCTACGATTCAAGGTGAGATTGAAACTGCTCTATCGAACTTAGATAAAAATCAACCAAAACTAGTTGGTGCAGGGCGAACAGATGCTGGTGTTCATGCACTTGGCCAGGTCGCACATGTGAATCTATCAAAAAACTGGGACCCATTCCGGTTATCAGAAGCCATTAACTTCCATTTAAAACCTCACCCAATTTCGATTATTCGTGCAGCAGAGGTAGAAAAAAATTGGCATGCACGGTTTTCTGCTATTAATCGACATTACATCTTTAAGTTAGTAGTCCGCCGGGCACCACTTACTCATCACAGAAATTTAGTTTGGCATATAAAACATAAATTAGATTGGGGCTTAATGCAGGAAGGAGCTTCCTTTCTAGTAGGAACGCATGACTTCACAACATTTAGGTCAACACTATGTCAAGCTCAGTCCCCAATTCGAACGATTGACTCTATTGAAATAAATAAAATTGATATTCCTAACGGGGTAGAGTACCAGTTTTTGTTTAAAGCTCGCTCTTACTTACATAATCAAATACGGAGCTTTGTAGGCACGCTAGAGCGTGTGGGGGCTGGAAAATGGTCGCCCTTAGAGGTTAACAGAGCTCTAAATGCGAAATCACGCCCTGCTTGTGGACCGGTATGTACACCTAACGGGTTATACTTAAAAGAAGTAATATATTCATCAGACCCCTTTGGACATTAAATAAAACCTATTTTTTCATCAACTTATTAATGCGCAAATCGATATAAAATAAAATGTTTACTTGTGCCTTTCCACCATCATTTGCTTTAATGAGGAGATCGCCTTTGCAGGGTTTAATCCTTTTGGACAAGTTTTCGTACAGTTCATTATTGTATGACAACTGTAAAGTTTAAAAGAATCTTCCAACTCATCTAATCTCTTCTCTTTTGCTTCATCTCGAGAGTCTATAACCCATCTATACGCATTTAAAAGAGCGGCTGGGCCCATATATCGATCACTATTCCACCAGTATGAAGGGCAGGCTGTCGAACATGATGCACACATTACACACTCATATAGTCCATCTAATTTTTCTCTATCTTCGATAGACTGCCTCCATTCCTTCTCCGGTCGTTCCGTTTGAGTTTCTAACCACGGCATAATAGCTGCATGCTGAGCATAGAAGTTAGTCAAGTCTGGGATTAAGTCTTTAACTACCTCCATGTGAGGTAATGGATAAATTTTTACGTCACCACTAATTTCATCCATGCCACAAAGACATGCAAGCGTGTTTGTTCCATCTATATTCATTGCACAAGAGCCACATATCCCTTCACGACAGGATCGCCTAAAGGTCAAAGTTGGATCTATTTCACTCTTAATTTTTATTAGTGCATCGAGAACCATTGGACCACATGAATCCATATCTACATAGTAGGTGTCCACTGCTGGGTTTTTCTCATCATCAGGATTCCAACGGTAAACTCTAAATTTTCTAACATTATTAGAGTTTTCTGGTTCCGGCCATATTTTACCGTTACTTATCCTAGAGTTTTTGGGTAACTTAAGTTCTACCATTTCTTGTCCCTAACTATTTTTGGGTATTGCGTATATATATTTTTTGGTCTCATCCATGAATAGCACCCACTCCACAAGCTAATGCAGCTTCTCTTACTGCCTCCGAATATGTTGGGTGTGCATGACAGGTTCGAGCTAAATCTTCTGCAGAAGCTCCAAACTCCATTGCAACGCATATCTCATGGATTAAGTCTCCAGCCATTGGCCCTATAATATGAGCACCTAAAATCTTATCACTATTTGCATCTGTTAGAATCTTGACAAAACCCTCAGAAGAAAACGTCGCTTTTGCGCGACCATTGCCCATAAAATTAAATTTACCAGCTTTATATTCTATGCTTTCCTTTTTTAGATCGTCTTCTGTCTTGCCAACACTAGCAACCTCTGGGTGCGTATAAATTACGCTAGGGATTAAACCATAGTTAACATGACCCTTCTGCCCTGCAAGCAATTCTGCAACCGCTATACCTTCATCTTCAGCCTTATGTGCCAACATTGGCCCATCTATCACATCTCCAATGGCATAGATCCCATTAATATTCGTCATCCAGTTACCATTAGTCACAACTCTTCCAGTCGGAGAGACCTGAATATTCAATTCACTTAGCTGAAGGTGATCGATTACTGGTGTTCTTCCAGTAGCAATAAGTACCATACTAGCTTCATCGCTGTGCTCACTCTTGTCCACATTTTTTATATAATTAACTTTAACTTTATTTTTAAACGTTTTTGTACTTGTCACTGCCGCATTCATTTCAAACTCTAAACCTTGCTTCGTTAAAATCCGCTTAAAATGTTTTTGTAAACCGGAGTCCATACCAGGTGTAATTTTATCTGAAAACTCAATAACTTTAACTGCAGAACCTAATCTAGAATACACCGACCCAAGCTCTAAGCCAATCACACCGGCTCCAACGATAATAAGTTTGTCTGGTATACTTTTAGGTGACAGTGCGCCAGTAGAAGTAACCACTAGCTTCTCATCAATGTTCACATTCGGTATTGAAGTTGGTTTAGAGCCAGAAGCAATTACTATATTTTTAGTTTGGTAAATTTTTTTATCTACCACAACCTCTGTATTGGACTTGATTGAGGCCCAACCTTTAATCAGATGAACTTTATTTTTTTTAAATAAAAATTCTATTCCTTTTGTATTTTGGTTTATTATATCGTCTTTATACTCCATCATTTTTTGTAAATGAACATTTGGAGCTTTACCAATAAGTCCCATTTTTTCAAAGTTGTGCTTTGCTTCATATAGCTGATGGCTTGCATAAAGCAGCGCTTTTGATGGAATACATCCAATATTTAGACACGTCCCTCCAAGCTTTTCATTACCCTCAATGCAGGCGGTCTTTAACCCTAATTGCGCACATTTTATAGCACACACATACCCTCCAGGCCCTGAACCAATAACAATTACATCATAGTTAGTCATAATCGAGACCCACACTGATAGAACTGACTTTTAAATAGAATTACCTTGGAATACATTTCATCCTGCCTTCTCATCAATTTTGAAAAACTAACAAACTAACTTCATTTTTATCTAAAACATCTCACAAATCAATTAACAACCTTCTAGGGTCTTCTAAGGCGTCTTTAACTCGAACTAAAAAAGTAACGGCACCTTTTCCATCCACAACCCGATGGTCATAGGTGAGTGCTAAGTACATCATTGGCCGAATTTCTATTTTTCCATCGATAACAACCGGGCGGTCTTGTATTTTATGCATCCCTAAAATGCCCGACTGAGGGGGATTCAAAATAGGCGAACTCATAAGAGAACCATAAACACCACCATTTGATATTGTAAATGAACCACCCTGCATATCCTCTATCAACAAAAGCCCTTCCCGAGCTTTGTTAGATTTCTCCGAGATTTTTTTCTCCAACTCGGCAAAGGATAGAGTCTCCGCATTGTTTATAACTGGCACCACTAATCCAGATGGTGTGCCAGTTGCTATCCCCATATTTACATATTTTTTATAGATTATATATTCACCATCAATTTCAGAGTTTACCTCTGGAATTTCAAAAAGAGCGTGACAGCAAGCCTTAACAAAAAATGACATGAAACCCAACTTTACGCCATGTTTGGTTTCGAATGAACTTTTGTATTTAGTTCTTAAATCCATAACCTCAGTCATATCCACTTCGTTATAGGTTGTAAGCATCGCTGAAGTATTTTGACTTTTCTTTAACCGCTCCGCTATTGTTTTACGGAGGCGTGTCATTTTCACTCGCTCCTCTGTGTTAGAACCCTGGCTCTCGACTTGAGTAGAGGATGACATGTCAGGAAGCACTGTAGTCGCAGCAGAGTTGTTTAAAACTGTCACCACATCTTCTTTCATTACTCTACCGTCTCTTCCCGTCCCTTCCACATCACCAACCAATAGGCTATTTTCTGCCATTAGCTTTATTGCTGACGGAGCATTCTTTAAGCTATCATCGACAGGGGTTTGGATGTCTAAGTTCTCTACTGAAACATTGTCAATTGCAGAAGAAGTACTCTGCTCTGGCGGCTTTATTATCTCTTGCTCATTTCTTGTTTTTGTTTGTTGAACTAAGGCATCTTCTGTTATTTCTGCTAATAATGCCCCGATAGCTACCGTAGTCCCCTCTCCAGAAATTATTTTCCCTAAGATACCATTTATTGGAGATGGAACTTCTACCGTAACTTTATCAGTTTCAAGCTCACACATCATTTCATCAATAGCAATTGGGTCTCCAATCTTCTTGAACCAAGTTGCGACCGTAGCTTCAGTTACACTCTCTCCGAGTGTCGGCACGCGTACCTGTATCATTTTTTAACTCCTATTGTTAATGCTTCATCAATTAGAGCATTCTGCTGTATTATATGTTGGGATGCCAAACCGGTGGCCGGCGATGCAGAAGCTGGTCTTCCAACGTATGATGCCCTTTTGAACTTTGTCTTAATTTTGGTTAGAACCCATTCAATATTAGGTTCCATAAAAGTCCATGCACCTTGGTTTTTTGGTTCCTCTTGACACCAAATTATTTCAGCATTTTTGAATCTCTTTAACTCATTAATTGCTGCACTTGATGGGAACGGGTAAAATTGTTCAAAACGTAGGATATAGATATCATCAATATCTCTTACTTCTCTAGCCTGGTGTAAATCATAATAAACTTTTCCTGAGCACAGAATGACGCGTTTAATATGTGAGTCTTGCTTTAACTTTAGCACTGAACCCTCCTTCTCAGCATCATCATGCAGGATACGATGAAAGCTAGAACCTTTTAAGAAATCAGAAACTTTTGAGGTTGCTAATTTATTTCTTAAAAGAGATTTAGGGGTCATTAAAACTAGGGGTTTTCTAAATGAGCGATGCATTTGGCGTCGTAAAATATGAAAATAATTAGCTGGAGTCGAGCAGTTAGCTACTATCCAGTTTTCTCCTCCACACATTTGTAAAAAACGTTCTAATCTCGCAGAAGAGTGCTCCGGGCCCTGCCCCTCAAACCCATGAGGTAACAACATAACCAGTCCAGACATTCTTAACCATTTAGACTCTCCAGAGCTAATAAACTGATCAAACATAATTTGAGCGCCATTAGCAAAATCTCCAAATTGCGCCTCCCAAAGAACCAAAGAGTTTGGTTCAGCTAAGGAATATCCATATTCAAAGCCTAGAACCGCATATTCTGAAAGCATAGAGTCAATTACTTCAAACTTGGCTTGTCCTTCCCTTATATTATTAAGAGGGTAATATCGTTTTTCTGTCCTTTGATCTACTAGAGCAGAGTGCCTTTGACTAAATGTTCCTCTTGCTGAATCCTGTCCCGAAAGCCGGACAGGGTATCCCTCTATTAAAAGTGAACCGAAAGCCAAGGCTTCTGCAGTAGACCAATCTATATTGGCACTATCACTAAACATTTTTTGTTTCTCAGAAAGCAATCTTGCTACGGTTTTATGTATCTCAAAATTAGCAGGAGTTGCAATCAAAGCCTTACTAATTTCATCAAAGGTTTTTTTTGAAACAAACTTATCACCCCTCTGATAAACTTTATTATCTCTTTTCAAATGCGCCCATTTTCCGTCTAACCAGTCGGCCTTACCGGGTTTATAGTTTTTTCCTGCCTCAAACTCCTCATTCAACTTTAATTGAAATTCTACCTTGGCTTTCTTAACTTCATCTGATGAAACCAAGCCTTCAGCTATAAGTCGTTCCTCATAAAGTGCTAAAGTCGTTTTTTGCTTTTTAATTCTGTTATACATTAAAGGATTTGTGAACATAGGTTCGTCACCCTCATTATGGCCAAAGCGCCGGTAACAAATTATATCTAAGACCACATCTTTATGGAATATTTGCCGAAATTCTGTAGCAACTTTGGCGGCATGTACCACCGCCTCGGGATCGTCCCCATTAACATGAAATATTGGTGCTTGAACCATTAACGCAATATCTGTTGGATACGGGCTCGATCTACTTAGATGTGGCGCTGTTGTGAAACCTATTTGATTATTCACAATGATATGGATCGTTCCTCCGGTCTTATGACCACGCAGGCCAGATAAGCCAAAGCCTTCTGCCACCACACCTTGCCCAGCAAAAGCTGCGTCACCATGTATAAGAACAGGCAACACACGACTACGTTCATGATCATCTAATTGATCTTGCTTTGCTCTCGCTTTTCCTAATACGACAGGGTTAACCGCTTCAAGGTGTGAAGGATTAGCCGACAAAGAAAGGTGAACCGAGTTGCCATCAAATTCACGATCTGAGGAAGCTCCTAGGTGATACTTAACATCCCCCGAACCGTCTACATCCTCCGGTTTAGAACTACCTCCCTGAAACTCATTGAAAATTGCTTTATAAGGTTTTGCTAATACGTTTGTTAAAACTGATAGTCTTCCTCGGTGCGGCATACCAATAATTATATCTTCAACTCCCCTTGCCCCGCCACGTTTTATTATTTGCTCCATGGCTGGGATAAGGCTTTCACCACCATCAAGTCCAAACCTCTTGGTCCCCATATATTTTACATGAAGGAATTTCTCGAAGCCCTCTGCTTCAACAAGTTTATTTAGAATTGCTTTACGACCCCTTTTGGAAAACTGGATCTCTTTGCCTAACCCCTCGATTCGTTCTTTTAACCAACTAGCTTCTTCAGGGTTCGATATATGCATATATTGAAGTGCAAAAGTTCCGCAGTAAGTTCTCTTAACTATGGATAAAATCTCTCGAATTGATGCTATTTGCAGGCCAAGTACGTTATCGATAAAAATTGGCCTATCCATATCAGATTCTTTAAACCCATAACTCTCAGGATTAAGCTCAGGGTGCCGTGGCTTCTCTCTCATTCCCAACGGATCTAGATCAGCAGCCAAATGACCAAGAATTCTGTACGCTCTAATTAACATTAAAGCTCTTATACTATCTAAAACGGCTCTTTTTACTGTGTCCTCGGACACAGAACCTACTGAGTTAGAAGTTAACGCACTTAATTTTTCTGAAACTTTTTGAGCCTGACCATCGTCAAAGAAATTGGCACCCTCCTTACTTTCGTCAGGGGGCCAATCGATTCTAGCCCAGCTGGGTGCAATGTTACAATCTTCACTCGGACTTGAGGAGCTTTCTAAATTATCAAAAAAAATTTTCCAACTAGAATGAACTGCATTCTTGTCTTTTAGGTACCGCCGGTAAAGGGTCTCGAGGTACAAAGTATTACTACCCTGCATTGCAGAGGAGGGTTCTTGGTCTTTATTACTTAACTTATCAGACATAACATTATCCAACTAATTTTTATAATCCATTGACTACTCGTAAAAGTATCTTCCCAGACGATAATAGAGGTTTTACTCTAATTAAGTTTCTGACACGGAAAAATGACAAGATAAATAGAAATGTAAAAAAAATGTAAAAATAAATGGTTTTGTGATCACAATAAAAATTTATGTGATCACAAAACTTATAAATATCGTTAATTGAGTGTTATTAAGAGTAAACGAGAATAGTAAATTTTTTTAAACTTATAAGCTTTTATCTATATTCTTACAGGCCTCAACCAGCGCTTCTACGGCATTCACAGACTTATCAAACATCACCTGCTCCTCTTTTGTAAGAATTATCGGAACAACTTTTTCGACACCTTTAGCTCCAATAATCACGGGCACCCCCACATAAAATCCGTTTAAGCCAAACTCTCCATCAACATAGGCTGCGCATGGCAATACTCTTTTTTGGTCCTTAAGATAAGCTTCTGCCATTTCTATCGCAGCAGTAGCTGGAGCATAAAATGCTGATCCATTTCCCAATAAACCCACTATCTCTGCACCACCATCTCGAGTTCTCTGTACTAGCTCCTCTAATCTATCTTGAGTAGTCCAACCCATTTTAATTAAATCAGGCAGTGGCACTCCACCCACAGTCGAGTAACGAATCAAAGGAACCATTGTATCCCCATGCCCTCCCAGTACAAATGCAGTAACATCTCGCATTGACACATTGAACTCGAGACTTAAAAAATGCCTAAACCTAGCTGAATCAAGAATTCCAGCCATACCACAAACTTTTTCATGTGGAAGTCCGGAGAATTCCCTTAACGCCCAAACCATCGCATCAAGTGGATTTGTAATACATATCACAAAAGAATTAGGTGCAAACTCTTTGATACCTTCTCCTACAGCCTTCATCACTTTTAAGTTGATACCCAGCAGATCATCACGGCTCATACCAGGTTTTCTTGGGATCCCTGCAGTCACAATACAAACATCAGCATCCGCTATATCCTTGTAGTCAGAAGTACCTTTGAGTGTTACATCAAATCCTTCAGAAGGCCCAGCCTCAGCAATATCCAGTGCCTTACCTTTTGGCGTACCTTCAGCTATATCGAAGAGAACTATGTCACCCATTTCCTTTATAGCAGCCAAATGTGCAAGAGTTCCTCCAATTTGCCCAGAGCCTATTAAAACTATTTTAGATCTCGCCATTTTTGATATTCCCTTATTTATTAATTTCGGAGTCAGATCTAGACTTTTGAGTAGAGTCGCGCAAGGCTAAGATCATAAATAATTTGGTTTTAAATTTATATGGATATTAGTGCGTTTTTTATTTTTCTTTTAATCCTTGCTGTACTCCTGGCTGGTATTTCAAAAGGGGGCTTTGGCAGCGGGGCCTCTTTTATATGCATACCTATTCTTGCTCTTGTGGTTGAACCCACTCAAGCATTGGGGATTATGTTACCATTACTGATGTTAATGGATGCCGTGTCTTTAAAGCTGTACTGGAAAAAATGGGATTATATCAACGCAAAAGTTCTTATTCTAGGAGGTTTATTTGGGGTAATTGTAGCTATCTTTTTTTATCGAGCAGCAAGTCCTAACCTTATACAAATTCTTCTTGGGTTAATCTCAATAGGTTTCGTTTGCTTTGAAGTCATAAAAAACCTCTTCACACTAAAAATACCTAGAATGGAATTTAATCATAAAATAGGCGTATTTATTGGTATTAGTGCCGGCTTCACTAGCTTCATAAGCCATGCAGGTGGGCCACCAGTAGCCTTATTTCTTTTATCTCAAAAAATGAATAAAACACTTTATCAATCGACTACAGTAATTTCATTTTGGGCGATAAATATTTTTAAAATTGCCCCTTACAGTTTTCTAGGTTTTTTTACTTGGGAAACTCTAAAGATGGACTTATTACTAGCACCATTAGCAGTTTTTGGTACTATAGCTGGAGCGTATGCCCATAAAATTATACCAGAGTCGTTATTTTTTATTTTTACATATATTTTGTTATTTTTAGCTGGAACTAAACTCCTTTATGATGGGGTTCTAACTTGAATACATGTCTCAATATGAATTCGAAAATAAAGTTAAACTTAGTAACTATCATATCTGATGCTAAATTAACTAGGTAGAAATTATTATATCGGCCAGTATAATGTATACAAACTATTTCAGATACAATTCATAACAGTACTGGAAACTTGTGATCACAGTTATCAGAAGTTAACAAATATGTGCCAAAATACCGCAATAATAGAGTGTTACCGGGAGTGACACTACCGTTTTTTGTGTTATCTATGACGGGGATATCTAGTCTTTAGGATTTTAAATGAAAGAACCAACTAAACACAAAAGGCCTCTTTCACCTCATCTTTCAATTTATAGGCCCGAGTTCACATCAGTTACATCTATTTTTACTCGCATAACTGGGAATGCACTCTTAATCGCATCGCTACTAATAGTTTGGTGGATTTTTGCTGCTTCTGGAAATTCAGAGAACTTTGAGGTTGTAAATAAGATATTAAATAGCTGGTTTGTCAAAATAATATTGTTTTTATCACTTTGGGCATTTTGGTATCACTTTTTAGCTGGCCTGAGGCACTTATACTGGGATACAGGCCGCGGATTTGACCTTATCCACGCAAAATATCTTGCCTATGGCGTGATAGCGGGATCTTTCGTTCTAACGTTATTGACAGCAATTAATCTCTGAAAGAGAAAAATGAATTATTTTAAGATTATAAATCCAAGGGTGTTTTTTCAAAAATCTGGTAATGGCACAGACAAACATATTAGAATGATAATCACTTCCGTAATTTTAGCGATAGTAGCCCCAATATTTATTTTCACTTTTGGTAAGGTACTGGGATCCAGCTATGAAGACGCAAATATTTTTCTCTCAAAACCTACTAACGCTATCATAGTAGTACTAACTGTGTGCATAGGTTTGCTACACTTTAGATATGGTGTGCAAACTTTAATTGAAGATTATGTAAGGGGTTCCACAAAAAAGATACTCCTCACTATAGCAAATTTAATTTGCTATAGTGCAATTGTTATCAATTTAATTTCAATAATCCGAATCTATTTCTGAACCCTTGGAGACAATCGCAAATGCAATCTTATAAATATGAAACACATGAGTATGATGTTGTAGTCATCGGGGCTGGTGGTGCCGGACTGCGAGCGACTTTGGGTATGGCAGAACAGGGTTTAAAGACTGCTTGTGTGACAAAAGTATTTCCAACCAGATCCCATACAGTCGCAGCTCAGGGTGGAATAGCCGCATCTCTTGCCAACATGGGTCCAGATAATTGGCAGTGGCACATGTACGACACAGTGAAAGGCTCTGACTGGCTTGGAGATACTGATGCGATGGAGTACCTTGCAAGAGAAGCTCCTAAAGCTGTCTATGAGTTAGAGCATTATGGGGTACCTTTTTCAAGGACAGAGGAAGGTAAAATATATCAACGACCTTTTGGAGGACATACGACAGAGTTTGGTGAAGGCCCTCCTGTACAGCGAACATGCGCGGCGGCAGATAGAACAGGTCACGCAATGTTACATACACTTTACGGACAATCATTAAAAAATAATGCCGAGTTCTATATCGAATACTTTGCTATTGACCTTATAATGAGTGCCGACGGCACTTGCAAAGGTGTTCTATGTTGGAAACTAGAAGATGGAACTTTACATCTCTTTTCAGCAAAAATGGTTGTTTTAGCGACCGGTGGATATGGTCGCGCATATTTCTCTGCAACGTCTGCACACACTTGTACTGGGGATGGCGGAGGCTTAGTAGCAAGAGCAGGGTTACCTCTACAAGATATGGAGTTCGTGCAATTCCATCCTACAGGGATATACGGTGCGGGTTGCTTGATTACCGAAGGTGCTAGAGGTGAAGGTGGATATTTAACTAATTCCTCGGGTGAACGTTTTATGGAACGATATGCCCCAACCTATAAAGACCTGGCTTCTAGAGATGTTGTATCAAGATGTATGACAATGGAAATCCGGGAAGGCCGTGGGGTAGGCGAGCACTCAGATCATATCCACCTTAACCTCAATCATCTTCCGGCTGAAACCCTAGCAACCAGGTTACCAGGAATATCTGAAAGTGCTCGAATTTTCGCAGGTGTTGATTTGACAAAAGACCCTGTTCCCGTTCTTCCAACAGTGCATTATAATATGGGTGGAATTCCAACCAATTATTGGGGTGAAGTCTTGTCTCCAACAGACACTGATCACAATCGAGTTGTTCCAGGGTTAATGGCTGTGGGAGAAGCAGGGTGTGCATCTGTTCATGGGGCAAACAGATTAGGTTCTAACTCTCTGATAGATTTAGTAGTTTTTGGACGAGCTGCAGGAATTCGAGCAGGAAAAGTTGTAGATAGAAAATCTTCTAACCCTACAATTTCCTCAAATGAGGTTGATAAAATATTAAACAGATTTGATAATCTACGGTATTCGAAAGGCGCTATTCCTACTGCCGACCTTAGGCTTGAAATGCAAAAAACAATGCAATCTGACGCTGCCGTCTTTAGAACTGAGAAAACACTAGCAGAAGGGGTGGAAAAAATGAGAGCCGTATCTAAAAAGATGGCAGACATAAAAGTCACCGATCGTTCAATGATTTGGAATTCTGATCTTATGGAAACACTAGAATTAACAAATTTAATGCCAAATGCCATAGCAACTATTGTTGCGGCAGAAGCCCGCAAAGAAAGTCGAGGAGCTCATGCGCATGAAGATTATCCTGAGCGAGATGACGAAGAGTGGCGAAAACACTCGTTAGTGTATTGTGGAGAAAATACGTCAATAAAATACAGAGACGTGCAGCTAAAGCCCTTAACCCAACAAAAAGACGGTGGCATCGATTTAAAGAAAATTGCTCCAAAAGCACGAGTCTACTAAAAACTTTAAGGTCATAACGCTGGTATTGATTTGAACTAAACTAGTTATCCAGTCTCATACATTATTGAGCTAAAAGTTTAAGTCCTTGCGTGACATCTGCTTTCACAGCCAAACGTAAACTAGGTTCATCGCCTAACTTTAACGCCTCTATAATCGATTGATGGTGTTGAGGTGAATTAGTTCGTTGCAATTTACCATATAAACTCCTCATAGTTGGTCCCAACTGCAACCAAACCGTTTCCAACAGAGCAAGTGTTGCAGGCGCTTGAGCTCTCAAATATAATGACCTATGAAATTCTAGATTGTACCTAATATAATCTACAGAGCTTTCGGCTCTTATAGCCTTCGCTATAAGACCGTTGGTAGTTTCTAACCTTTCTATTAAAGCTGAGTGAGCGCGAGGAAGGGCACGGGTAGCAAGATCTGGCTCCAAAAGAGCACGTAAAGAAGCCAACTCCTCTATTCGATCATTTGTTAACTCTGGTGTAGAAATTCGACCAGAAATAGAAAGATTTAATGCGCCTTCTGCTACTAGACGCCTCACTGCCTCTCGGATCGGGGTCATAGAAACCCCAAACTCCTTCCCTACCCCTCTTAGGGTCATCGAGGTTCCAGGCAAAATCTCTCCATACATTATTAGAGATCTCAAACAACGGTAAATATATTCATTTGCCGAACCTGTTTGAACCTCAGAGTTAACTTCGAAACCTAAACTAAACGGTTTTAATTTACTTTTCCTCATTCACGTATGTGATCACAAAATTAAATAATAGCAAACCCCTAAAATTGATATGAATGAAGTCTTTCACCATTTAGCTTTAGCCATGACCGAAATTCCTTATAGTTTGGCATTAATGTTTCAACCTCATTCCAAAAATTAATTGAGTGATTCATTTCTACTAAATGACTAACTTCATGAACTACTAAATAATCTAAAACAGAGTTTGGTGCTAAAATAAGTCGCCAAGAATATGAAATGTTACCTTCTGCGTTACATGAACCCCACCTAGACTTTGTATCTCTTATGTTTATCCTGCTGTATTCTTTTCCAATCAATTTAGTATAATAGTCTGTCCTTTCACAAAACCTTTGGCGAGCTAACTCAATCAAAAATGCTTTCAGGCCAGAGTTAAAGCTTTTCCTTTTAAACGGTACTATTATAGTATGATCCTTAAATATTATTTTTTTTCCATAACCAGCTATTACCTTGTGTGGAACGCCTCCTATTGGTAAAAAGGTCCCATGTTCTACCAAAGTTTTTTCAACTTTGCTAACTAACTGCTTACGGATCCACCCTACTTTCTCACACGCAAAATTTTCAGCATCTTGCATATTAACTCTTACTGGAACAATCAGAAACACATTGCCATTGGTTCCAGAAACTCTCAGGGAAACTCTTTTAGCCCTTTTTGATTTTTTTACGAAAACCTGTACCTCAGGAAAACCCACAGTAATAGAATGTAATTTTTCAGTGTTATCCATAAATTTAGACCCTAACGCACTATTTTGGGTGAACAAGTACAAAAAATTCTAAAAGTCATAAGAAAAATATTGGAAAGTCTTTGACACTAAGCTCCGCCTGTGGCAACTGCCTAGTTTAGAATATCTTAGGTTTGAAAAGAGGAAAATTATGCCCAAAGAAGAATGGGGGGTTAAACGTGTTTGCCCTAGTTGCTCAGTAAGATTTTACGATCTTAAAAAAGATCCTATGTTGTGTCCAGCATGTGGTCATGAATTTTCTCTTGAGGTTCTTCTAGGGAACAAATCCCGTACCATGGAAGCTGACAAACCTGACGCGCAAAATAAAGAAAATGACGTCGCGGAAGAAAGCACAGAAATTGTTTTAGAAGATGATGAGGATATAGTTATAGAAGATGATCTTTTAGAAAATGATGGATTACTTGAAGATGATGACGAAGAAACAGTTAGTCTTGATGATATAGCAGATGTTCCTTCGGAAGAAGAGTAGTTCACTTGGTTTTCTTGATCGAAATGTTTAAAAAATCACTCAGTCAATATTAGGGGCCTTAGCTCAGCTGGGAGAGCGCTTGCATGGCATGCAAGAGGTCAGGGGTTCGATCCCCCTAGGCTCCACCAAACTCTAAATAAAATTTCTAAGTCATACGTAAAGATCTTACACTAAATCACTTTTTTCTCTCTTAGTGACTTAATTTCTTTGTCTGACAGTTTTGCCCAGTCCAATAAAATTTCTTCAGTATGCTCCCCTAAGATTGGTGGTGCATTTCTATAGGTAGCCGGTGACTCACTGAGCTTCGCCGGAAAAGCAACTGTTTTTATGGTAGCACCATCAGAGCGTTTAAGGTCAATTTCTGTTTTCCTTGAAATAACTTGTGGATCTGCAAAAACTTCAGGCAGATTGTTTATAGGACCGCAGGGAACATTTGCGGCTTCTAGTAACTCAATTATATCTTCTTTTTTCATTTTTTCCAATACTGATTGTAATTCAGTTTCAAGGGCCTCTCTGTTCTTAAGTCTAACTTCATTCGATTTGTACTTAGGATCATTTGAGATGTCTGAAAGTCCTAACGCATCACATAACCTCTGAAACTGTGAGTCATTCCCACAGCTTATTATTAGATGTCCATCTGATGAAGCAAAAACCCGATAAGGAATAACATTAGGGTGACTATTACCCATTCTAGTAGGTACAACATCACCATTTAACCAGTTAGATGCTTGATTTGCTAGCATGGAAACCTGACTGTCCATTAAAGAACAGTCTATATGTTGCCCTTTACCCGTACGATTCCTGTAATGTAAGGCGGCCAAGATTGAAGATCCCGCATTCATTCCTGTAAACAAATCACAGATAGCTACTCCCACTTTCATTGGCTCTCCACCACAAAGGCTTTCGGGCTGGCCCGTAACACTCATTAATCCACCCATACCCTGTATTAAGAAGTCATAACCTAACCGGTGAGCATATGGTCCAGTTTGACCAAAACCAGTAATCGAACAATAAATTATCTTTGGATTGATTTTCTTTATAGATTCATAATCTAACTTGTATTTTTTTAACCCTCCAACCTTAAAGTTTTCTACTATAATATCAGCCTCTTGCGAAAGAACATGGATCAAAGAAGCTCCCTCAGGTTGTGAAAAATCGATAGTAATTGATCGTTTATTACGATTGGCGCAAGAGAAATACGCAGCTTCACCCTTTGAACCATCTGGTCTAGTAATAAAAGGTGGCCCCCAAGCCCGTGTATCATCACCAGTTAAGACTGACTCAACCTTAACAACATCTGCCCCTAAATCAGCTAGCATTTGAGTGGCCCAAGGACCTGCCAACACTCGACTTAGATCAAGAATTTTTACCCCCTCAAGGGCCATTGTGCCTTTGGTGAAATTTGTCATTTGGTTTCCTTCATCTAAAAAATCTTATTAATATAATTGCTACTAGCAAATTGATACCTATTGTAACGTATGAAATACTAATGTGAATGTTAAATCAAAATATTTGAGGTGAATAATTGGACTTTACTCTGTCAAATGAACAAATAGAATTACAGGACTCTGTTCGAAATTTTGCTAAAAACGAGTTAACCACAGTTGCGGCCGAAATTGAGCTAACAGGTAAGCCCCCTAACAAGAAAATAATTAAGAAATTCTCTGAAATGGGTTTTCTGGGTGTAAATCTGCCACAAAAATATGGTGGGTTAGGCATGACTAACTTTGAGGCTGTGCTCGTGCTCGAAGAAGTAGCAAAAATTTCGATTGCACTCGCATTCCCAGTTTTTGAAAGTTGTTTTGGCCCAGCATTAGCTATTTCATATTTTGCATCAGAGAAGTTAAAAGAAAAAACACTCCCCAAGGTATGCTCAGGTAAAATGATTTTAGCAGTTGCAATGTCTGAACCACACGCTGGTTCAGCACTAACTGACCTAAGTACGAGTGCAACAATTAGCAATGGCAGAATTTTAGTTAATGGCACAAAACGTTGGTGCTCAGGAGCAAGTCATGCTGACGCTTATGTCGTTTACTGCAAAATGTCCGATGAACAAGGTGCGAATGGAATAGGTGCTGTTTTAATCGAAAAAAATCGGCCTGGGTTAAGTTTTGGAAAAAAAGAGCGGCATATGGGTTGGAGGGGTGTCGTAAGCGCAGATATGCACTTTGATGATATCAACTTACCACTTGAAAACATTGTTTTACCGGCAGGTGGCTTCAAAAAATTAATGAAAGCATTTGATCTTGAACGCTGTGGTAATACTACTATGAGCCTGGCATGTGCACAATCTGCGTTTGATTATGTACTCAATTACGTTCAAGAAAGAAAACAATTTGGAAAACAGCTTATCGATTTCCAAGCCGTGCAAATTTCAATTGCTGAAATGAAGATGAAGCTGGATGCTTCTCGAATGTTGTTATATAGAGCAGTCACTAACACTGGCAGCAAACTCCCAACAATAGGGGAAAGTTCAATAGCCAAGTGTTATGCGAATGAAATTTGTCGCGAAGTCACTGGTAAAGCAATGCAACTTATGGGAGCCTATGGCTATTCGAGCGACTACCCAATTGAACAAAAATTTCGAGACTCATGGGGTTGGGGGATAGCTGGAGGAGCAATAGATATTCAAAAGACAAATATTGCTGCCTCATTAATTGGAAGACGTTTCAACCAAAGAAATTAAAAAGGATAAAACCTTGAAAGAAAATAGATACTTAAGCGGCTTGCCCGTTAGGGATCGAATACTACTTGACGTGAAATCATATTCACTAAATCAAAATAATATGGGCGCATTAGTTTCGATATGTATAGGGCAAACACCAGAGACGGCTATTTATGTCAGAAACCAAGAAAATGCAGCCAGAAAATCAGGAATAAAATTTAACGAACAAATTTGGGATCACAATATAACTCAGGAAGAATGCAAACAAAGAATATTAAAACTCAATGATGACTCAGAGGTTTTGGGTATAATATTACAACGACCTGTACCTAACCATATAAACGTTAGATCATTACAATCAGCCATTCATCCCCTTAAGGATGTAGAAGGCATGAACCCTGCATCAATTGGAAATATTGTTTACTCTGATATTGCGATGGCCCCTTGTACCGCCGCTGCATCAGTCGAGTTAATTAGAGAGACCGGTTTAAAAATGGAGGGCCTAGAAGTCGTAATGATTGGGCATTCAGAGATTGTTGGAAAGCCAGTAGCTTTTCTTCTAATGGCAGAAGGTGCTACTGTAACGGTTTGCCACCATATGACCAGATCTGTTGCCATGCATTCACGCAGAGCAGATGTAGTGATAGTGGCGATTGGGAAACCTCTTTTTATTAAGTCAGATATGATAAAACCGGGAGCAGCAGTAATTGATATCGGTATTAACCAAATCTCTGATATGCATGGAGTAACTAAGATAGTCGGCGACGTAGACTCAGAGTCTGTAAAGGAAATAGCCGGATGGATTACTCCAGTCCCTGGTGGAGTTGGTCCTGTGACAGTTGCTATGTTAATGAAAAATGCCGTTCATGCTCATAAACGTCAAAAAGAAGAAAAATGGATATAACTTACCTAATATCTTCCAAGATTTTACACTAGTATCTCTTAATAGGTTGGTTAACGTCAGTTTTCTGGCTTTTATTCCTAAATCAAGGAAAATTAATGGCGCGCTGGGGAGGATTCGAACCCCCGACCCCTTGATTCGTAGTCAAGTACTCTATCCAACTGAGCTACCAGCGCGCGGGGGTCAGGAGGATGTACCTCTGGAGACTTTTCTTTGCAAGTATTATTCATCAAACAAAACTAACTCCAAAACAAAAAACAACTAAATAAGGAACCCTTATTAAATAACTAATATCTAAAGTATGCCTTGATTAGAGGACATTATTTACTGTAAATCATAAATTATTATAAATATAAGATACTTTGGCCGTTGACCTAATCGAATACTAACGTTAATAGACACCTCTTAATAACTTATTATATATTCGGGATGTTTAATTATGAAGCGTACATTTCAGCCTTCTAACCTAGTTCGCAAACACCGGCATGGTTTTCGCTCAAGAATGGCCACAAAAGCAGGAAGAAAAATTCTTAATGCTCGTAGGGCCAAAGGGCGCAAGTCGCTGAGTGCGTAAATAGTTCCTAAAAAGACACTCTGTTATAAAAGTTAAATTATAAGAGACACACCTTTTTAGGGCCCAAGATGAATATCATTAAAATAACCCTTACCACGATTTTAAAGCGTAGAGATTTTTTATTAGCGGCAGCTGAAAAGCGTTCTGGGCAACCGGGGTTTCTTTTACAAGGTAGAAACCGCCAAGATGGTAACTCAAATACCAGAGTTGGTTATACTTGTTCAAAAAAACTAGGGAACGCAATTGCTCGAAATCGAGCAAAACGCCGTCTCAGAGAAATTTCTAAGGCTACATTGCCACAAAAGGGTAATCCAGGTTGGGACTATGTTTTAGTTGGGCGTCCAAAGACTACACTTGAGAGAAATTATTCTTTACTAATTGAAGACCTGAATAGGGCTATTAAGAAAGTTCACTCGTGACACCGTTTGCTTACATATTATCTCTACCTATCAGATTATATAGGCTGGTCTTTTCACCTTGGGTCGGCTCAAACTGCCGTTTCATGCCTACTTGTTCAGCTTATGCATTAGACGCTTTAAAAAAACATGGGGCGATCAAAGGGATAAATCTAACTTTCAAAAGAATTCTAAAGTGTCATCCGCTTGGAAGTTCTGGAATAGACAATGTCCCTTAGAAAAATTTAAGGATATATTATAGTCTAGAATATTTTTGATATACTCAGATTTCACTTCCCTTATACTCAACACAACAATATATGTGTGCCATGCTTGATAATTCACCTATCCATCCCTTATTTGATAACGCGCCTTCTACAACTGAGTTTAAAAAACTACGCAAACGAATAATTAAGGAAACTCGTCAAGCTATCTGTGACTTCGGTATGCTGGAGCCAGGTGCTCGATGGTTGGTGTGCCTGTCAGGTGGCAAAGATAGCTACACACTATTAGCAGCCCTAACAGAGTTACAATGGCGCGGGCTGTTACCTGTAGAGATTCTAGCTTGTAATTTAGACCAAGGCCAACCTAATTTTCCTGCGACTATACTACCAAAATTTTTAAAAGAAATGAGCGTACCTAACAGAATAGAATATCAAGATACTTACTCAATAGTTACTGATAAAGTACCTAAAGGTCGTACATATTGTTCACTTTGTTCACGGTTGAGGCGTGGTATTCTATATCGTATTGCCCGAGAGGAAGGTTGTTCAGCTATTGTTTTAGGGCATCATAGAGAAGACATTCTTGAGACATTCATGTTAAATTTGTTTCATGGCTCTCGTTTAGCCGCAATGCCACCAAAGCTTCTCAACGATGAGGGTGACGTGTTCGTCTATAGACCTTTAGCATATGTTGCCGAAGCTGATTGTGATAAATTTTCAAGAGCTATGGACTACCCAATAATTCCATGTGACCTTTGCGGCTCTCAAGATGGACTTCAAAGGCAAAATATAAAAGAATTACTGAACAGTTGGGAACAAAAACATCCTGGGCGTAAACAAAAAATTTTTAGAGGGTTGATGAATAGTAATCCTTCTCACCTGTTAGACACTAATATATTCGATTTTAAAGGCCTAGTACGGAATAGTGCGCCTAAAAAATTAAAAAGTGATAAAACACCAAACACCTAAATTTCTGTTAATTAATAGCCTTGTTGCGGTAAATATCTCGAGAAAAAGCTTGACCTTCTCTACATCAAGATGTTGAACCATTTTAAATTTAAATATTATAGGTGGTAGTCCCATAATGGACGGACAAAATAAAAATCTTATTTTCGCAACAGTTCTTAGTTTTTTTGTAATTCTAACCTGGTTTTTCCTTTTTCCTCCCGAAGAGCTTCCTCAGGATATAGACAATACGATAGAGCTGGCTTCAGATAAGAATAATAGTGGCCTATTACCACCAGTTGTGAATACGACATCAAACATCCCACAAACAGTAGCAGGTCTTAATAATTCAAAAGGAACTCCAGCTCCAAGAGTAAAAATTTCCACACCAAACTTGAGTGGATCTATATCCCTCCTAGGTGGAAGAATAGATCAGTTAAAACTTAAAAACTACTATGAGACATTAGAAAAGAAGAAAAACGTAGCTCTCTTATCCCCCACTGACAGTCCTAATGCGTATTACGCACTGTTTGGGTGGACGCCCGGATCAACAAACCTAAATTATGACCAGGTTCCTGGTCCCACAACTCTATGGGGAATAGAAAGAGGAAGTAGTATTAAACCTAATAGTCCTGTGGTTTTAAAGTGGGAAAATACTCAAGGGTTAATCTTTCGTAGAAAAATTTCTGTTGATGAAAATTTTATGTTTTCAATAGAACAGTCTGTTGAAAATAAATCATCTAAAAATTTCGACCTTCAACCTTATGGCATAATAGCAAGACACGGTGAGCCAGATGTTATTGGCTTTTTCATTCTACATGAGGGCGTTGTATCAATGGCCGACGGCGAGTTAGATGAAGTTGATTACGATGACATGCCAGATTTCACATTTTTACCTAGAGAAGCTGCAAACACCAATATTTCAAAGGTATCTGAAAATGGTTGGATAGGGTTTACAGATAAGTATTGGATGACTGCTTTAATTCCAACACCTGGCGCTCCGTTCACCTCAGTTGCCAAATATGTACCTGGCGCAGAGGTGTATCAAACTGAAACAAGGTTAAAACTTGTAAATGTTGCACCTGGCGATACAAAAATGATTTCCACAAAGCTGTTCGCTGGAGCAAAAGAATGGGCCACAATCAAAAATTACGAAAAAGATGGCATAAACGGGTTTTTAGACTCGATTGACTGGGGAATGTTCTTTTTTCTAACCAAACCAATCTTTGCAGTATTATATTGGTTAAATGGGTTTATAGGAAATATGGGCTTTTCAATTATTGCTCTCACATTTTTAATTAAAGCTCTTCTTCTTCCCTTGGCTTATAAATCATATGTGTCGATGGCTAAAATGAAAAACCTACAGCCTGAGATGGAAAAAATTAAAGCCAAGGTAGGCGACGACAAGAAAAAACTTCAAGTCGAAATGATGGCTCTATACAAAAAAGAAAAAGTAAACCCTGCTGCTGGTTGTTTGCCAATCCTACTACAAATCCCCATCTTTTTCTCTCTATATAAAGTTATTTTTGTAACCATAGAGCTACGACACGAGGCTTGGGTCGGCTGGATTAAAGACTTAAGTGCACCTGATCCATCATCAATTCTTAATTTATTTGGACTTTTACCATGGGGCACACCAGAAGTTGGTACGATTTTTGCACTTGTATCTATTGGGGTTCTACCTATCCTCCTGGGCATATCAATGTGGCTTCAGCAAAAGTTAAACCCCGCTCCAACAGATGCAACTCAGGCAATGATATTTGCTTGGATGCCATGGGTTTTCATGTTTATGTTGGGAAGTTTTGCAAGTGGCTTAGTAGTCTACTGGATCGCCAACAATGTTATGACCTTTGGTCAGCAATATGCAATAATGCGAAGTCAGGGTTATAAACCTGACCTCTTTGGAAATATTAAATCTAGCCTCAAAAGAAAAAAAGTAGAAAAAAAATGACACCTATATTAAAACATATATGGAGGCATCCAATTAAGAGCCATGGCCGAGAGGAACTTACCAGTATAGAGCTGAGTAAAGATAAAACTCTACCTTGGGACCGTTGTTGGGCTGTTGCACATGAAGCGTCAAAAGCAAATAATAGCTCTTGGGCTGAGTGTGTAAATTTTTCTATAGGATCAAAGGCGCCTAAATTAATGGCGATAAATGCTTCTTTGAATGAATCCAACGAAGAAGTCACTTTAAGCCATCCAAACTTAGAAACAGTAACTATTCATCCAGAAAAAAATTCAGAAGAGTTGATAAAATGGGTTTCTCCAATAATGCCAGAAAACAGATCAAAATCAGAGAGAGTTGTTCGAGTATTAGATCGGGGCATGACAGACACAGACTACCCATCGATATCTCTTAATAGCATTACCAGTCACCAAGCCATTGAAAGAAAATTAGGCGAAAAGCTGGACATTAGACGATGGAGAGGAAATTTATGGTTAGATGGTTTAGACCCATGGGAAGAATTTAATTGGATAGGTAAAATTATTTCAATAGGTGAATGCAAAATAGCTGTTCAAGAACGAATAGGTAGATGTTTAGCTACAACAGCAAATCCCACAACTGGAGAACGAGACGTTGATACACTGTCGATTCTGGAAACTTGGGGTCATAAAGACTTTGGAGTTTATGGCCAGGTCATAGAGTCTGGAAAAATCATGGTTGGTGATACCATTTCGGTATTGTAGTTTAATGGCATGAGTAAATTCACATTCGAAATATCTAAAGAACTTTCCCAAGATGCCCTTGAAGAAGGAAGAAGACTCTTTGCCGGTGAAAACACTTTTCTAAAAGGTGTGGTCGCTATAGAAGGTCTACCGCCACCAAATCGAACAGAAATCTGTTTTGCTGGAAGGTCTAATGTAGGGAAATCTAGTTTACTTAATGCTGTGACTGGAAGAAAAGCACTGGCTAGAACTTCGAATACACCAGGAAGAACGCAGGAAATAAACTTCTTCTCAATCGGTGAGAAATTCTACATGGTGGACCTCCCGGGCTACGGGTTTGCAGAAGCACCTTTGGCAGTAGTAACGAAATGGCAAAATTTACTAAAACAATATCTGTCTGGAAGACAGACCCTTAGGCGTGCATTTGTTCTCATAGATGCTAGGCACGGCATAAAAAAGGTAGATCATGAAATCCTCAGTGCACTCGATAAATCAGCCGTAACATTTCAAATTGTACTTACAAAGGCAGATAAAGTGAAATCACCTGACTTTAGCGCTTTAATTAAATCAGTGTCAGATGATTTATCTTCTCACTCCGCAGCATATCCAGAGATAATTATTACCTCTTCAAATACGGGCCTAGGGATACCAGATCTACGGTCAGCTATCGCAACACTTGAGTGAAAGAAAATTAAACAGTATTTCAAGAGATCTGCTTTAATATAGTAGAAAACTCTTAATTCTTCTATATATACCAAATATACTATACATGGAATGTTCAGTTATTGGAAAACCAACCTATGAAAAAGCAATTAAACCTTAGTCATGACTGGGTGACATCTGCAAAAACTCTCTCCGAGGCACTCCCTTACTTACAAAGGTACGATGGTGCTGTAGTTGTCATTAAGCTTGGTGGTCACGCTATGGGTAACGATCAAAACATGGAAGTCTTTGCCCGAGATATCGTTCTCATGCAGCAAGTTGGTATAAACCCTGTTATAGTGCATGGTGGTGGTCCAATGATAAATGAGATGTTAGAAAAATTAGATATTAAATCAAAGTTTATTGATGGAAAGCGGGTCACAGACAAGGAAACTATTAAAGTGGTGGAAATGGTGCTTTCTGGAAGCATCAATAAAAAAATAGTTCAAGCAATTAATACACAAGGTGGGAAAGGTATTGGCCTTTCAGGTAAAGATGCAAACTTAATACATTGCACTCCTGAAGATCCAAAGTTTGGTTTTGTTGGAAAACCAACTAAGGTAGACCCCTTCGTCTTAAGTGAAATGTTTAAGTCCGGCTTTATTCCAGTCGTTGCTCCAATAGGCTTAGGAGAAGGCGGAGAGACATATAATATTAATGGAGATACCGTAGCTGGTGCAATAGCAGCAGCATTAAAGGCGGATAGGTTACTACTTCTAACTGATGTTTCTGGAGTCAAAAATGAAAATGGGGAAGTTATAACGGAACTGTCATCCTCAGAGATTAAAGCACTAACTGAGAAGGGAATTATCCAAGGAGGTATGATCCCGAAGACCGCTACTGCTCTGGTTGCACTAGAAGGTGGAGCTAGAGCTGTTGTTATATTAGATGGGCGTGCACCTAATGCATGCCTCTTAGAGCTATTCACAGAGCACGGGGCCGGCTCAATAATTCGCTTATAAATGGTAACTTAACTCAAATAAAGTACAGATGACTTACGAAGAAATAGACAAATTAGTTAAGAAACATAAGCTAAAAATCTTAGGTGGTTTTTTTCCTAACAACAATGATCATATACCTTCAGAAGTTAAAACATTAATACTTTTAGGACCCGACGAACCTAATTTCTGGAAACATTTTACGTCAAGTCCAGAGTGGAAAGAAGGAGAAATCAACCCACTGGACATGTGGTCTTACAGAGTTATTAATGAAATAGCCCAAAACTTGAATTCCACAGCCTTTTTCCCGTTTGGAATACCACTACACCCTTTTTTCAAATGGGCCATTCGTTCAGGTTCCGCATGGCAAAGCCCAGTGTCTTTACTAGTTCACAAAAATGCTGGGCTAATGGTCTCTTATAGGGGTGCATTGGGTTTATCTAAAAGAATAAAATTACCACCTAAAACACAAAAACCTTGCAACAATTGTAATAAACCCTGCCTGAACGCATGCAAGGTTACTGCATTAACGAGTAAAGGTTATGATGTTGGTAAATGCAAAAGTTTTTTAAATACTATTGAAGGCACTAAATTTTTATCGCAAGGTTGTGCCGTAAGACTGTCATGCCCTATCTCAGAAAATTTTCAACGAGACCCAAAACAATCTGAGTACCACATGTCAGTATTTAAAACATCTTAGGTTAAATATTTTCTAGAAAGAAAAAAAATGGCATCAGATAAAAAAAATACACTTTTCACTTCCTTGTCAGAGCTCATTGAAATTAGAAAAGAATCTCTAGTAGAGTTAACCCAAGATCTTATTAAAATTCCCACGTTAAATCCACCAGGAGAGAATTATTTAGAAATCTGCGAATATCTAAATAAAAGGTTATCTAAAATTGGCTTTGAAACACAAATGATTAGGGCGAAAGGTGCTCCTGGAGACTCAGACAAATACCCACGTTGGAATATTATTGGAAGAAGAGAGGGTAAAACCTCGGGAGAATGTGTCCACTTCAATTCTCATACTGATGTTGTTGAAGTTGGGTTGGGTTGGAAATTTGATCCATTTGGCGGACAGGTTTTTGAAGGAAAAGTCTACGGTCGTGGAGCCTGTGATATGAAAGGTGGCCTGGCGGCATCGATTATAGCAGTAGAGGCATTTTTAGAAGCTTGCCCTGAGTATAATGGGGCAATTGAAATATCGGGAACCGCAGACGAAGAGACTGGTGGTTATGGAGGTGTAGCATATTTAGCAGAAAAAGGTTTTTTTTCACCCCAACGAGTCCAACATGTTATTATACCTGAACCTCTTCACAAAGACCGTATATGCCTAGGCCATCGCGGGGGATGGTGGGCTGAAATAGAAACTTTTGGAGAGATCGCGCACGGAGCCATGCCATTTGCCGGTGATTGTGCTGTGCGTCACATGGGCGAGGTGTTAAACGAGTTTGAAGAAACTTTATTTCCTAATCTAAAAAAACGAGTTACCGAGATGCCCGTGATACCAGAGGGTGCGAAAAACTCCACCATGAACATTAACTCAATCCACGGTGGTCAGGTGGAGCCAGATCCAGAAAGCAATGCTTTACCCTCTCATTGTGTTCCTGATAGCTGTAGAATAATTATTGATCGACGTTTTCTGATTGAAGAGAACGTGGAAGAAGTCAAAGCAGAAATAGAAGACTTGCTAGAAGGCATAAAATCGAGAAGACCAAAATTTAAATATGAGGTAACTGAGTTAAATCGAGTTATACCCAGTATGACTGATAAGGAGGCACCTATAGTAAAATCTATTGCCGCCTCTATAGAAAAAGTTTTAGGTAAAAGTCCAGATTATGTCGCGTCACCAGGTTCTTACGATCAAAAACATATAGATAGGATCGGCACCCTTAAAAACTGCATTGCCTATGGTCCTGGAATTTTAGATTTAGCTCATAAACCTGATGAATTTGTTGTGATAGATGATATGGTCGATAGTGCAAAAGTTATGGGAAATTCACTTATAGACCTGTTAACTAATTAGAAATGCTTTAAAATTTAAAGAGATTTTGGAAAACATACTGGAAAAGTCATGGACATAAATAAACTCTCCTTTAACCCCTCACTCTGTTTTATAAATGGAAAGTGGATTCAACCTCATAGAGGCAAGTTCATTGAACTAATAAACCCTTCGAACGGGAAAATTTTATGTAAAATATCACGTGGCACTAGTGAAGACATAGATCACGCCGTTAAAGCAGCAGAGAATAGTGCTTGGGTTCATTCAACTGCTTTAGAAAGAGGACGAGTTCTTTTAAAAATGAGCCAAATAGTTTTAAATGAGGTTGAGCTACTTGCAGAACTAGAAGCAAACGATGTGGGAAAGCCTCTAACACAGGCACGCGGTGATGCGATCGCTCTCGCTCGCTACCTAGAGTTTTATGGAGGAGCCTCAGACAAGATACACGGAGAAACAATCCCTTACTTAAAGGGTTATACCGTTTACACCTTACGTGAGCCACATGGAGTAACAGGCCATATTGTTCCTTGGAATTACCCGATGCAAATTATAGGCCGTTCAATTGGAGCCGCTCTAGCCATGGGAAATACAACTGTCCTTAAACCAGCAGAAGAGGCCTGCCTATCAGCATTGGCCTTTGCAGACATAGCTCGGCGGGCTGGTTTGCCAGAGGGCGCACTAAACGTTGTTCCCGGCCTCGGATCTGAGGCGGGTGCCTCTTTAGCGTGTCACCCTGGCATTAATCATATTTCATTCACAGGTTCCGAGGTCGTTGGTAAAAAAATCCAAGCAGCAGCGGCTAAAAATGTTGTTCCTGTCACCTTGGAACTTGGTGGAAAATCACCACAAATTGTTTTTGAAGACGCTGATCTAGAAGCAGCTCTTCCTTTCTTGGTTAACTCAGGGATTCAAAATGCCGGTCAAACTTGCTCTGCGGCTTCTAGAATATTAATACAAAAAAGTGTTTTTAATAAAGTAAAAGATATGATGGGTGAAAAATATAGAGCCCTTCGTGTAGGACCAGCGATTGACGATTTAGACCTGGGTCCTTTAATCTCTAAGCGTCAGAAAGAAATAGTTTTAAATTTTCTTGAATTAGGTAAAGGCCTTAAAATTGTTGCCAAAGGCAGTATTTCCCAGAGTGCTCCGGAAACAGGTTTTTATATCCAACCAACTTTATTTGAAGATGTCCCTTATAATCATAAACTAGCACAGGAAGAGATTTTTGGGCCCGTACAGGTGCTAATACCTTTTGATACTGAGGATGAGGCTATTCATATCGCCAATAGCACCTCATTCGGGCTAGTAGCATCAATTTGGACCAACAATGGAGCAAGACAGATGCGAATGGCTAAAGAATTAAAATGTGGGCAAGTTTTTATTAATAATTATGGGGCTGGTGGAGGCGTTGAATTACCTTTTGGTGGTGTAGGCAGGTCTGGTCACGGTCGAGAAAAAGGATTTGAGGCTCTTTACGGCTTTTCTACCCTAAAAACTATAGCCGCATTTCACGGATAACTTTGATAAAAATACACGTCAGTTTCTAGTTTAATGTCCTAAAATTTGACTAAGGAATAATTTTGTTCGTTCTGATTGTGGATTATTAAAGAACTCTTCTGGTTCATTTTGCTCAACTATTTGACCTTCATCCATAAAAATAACTCTATCAGCAACCTGGCGAGCAAAGCCCATTTCATGCGACACAACGATCATCGTCATTCCATCATCAGCCAACTCAATCATTGTATCTAGAACTTCCTTAATCATTTCTGGGTCAAGTGCAGAGGTAGGCTCGTCGAAAAGCATTATTCTAGGCCTCATGCATAAGGATCTAGCAATTGCTACTCGCTGCTGCTGCCCGCCAGATAGTTGCCCAGGATATTTATCTGCTTGCTCTGGTATCTTAACTTTTTCTAGGAAACCCATTGCAATTTCATCAGCTTCTTTTTTTGGAGTTTTTCGAACCCACAAAGGTGCAAGAGTACAATTCTCAAGAATTGTTAAATGAGGAAAGAGATTAAAATGCTGAAAAACCATTCCCACTTCGGATCTAACCTTATCAATATTTTTTAAATCTGAGGTTAATTCAGTGCCATCAACAACGATTTTACCAGATTGATGCTCTTCCAATCTGTTTACACACCTAATGAGAGTAGATTTTCCAGATCCAGACGGACCTGCAACCACAATTCTTTCTCCACGTTTAACACTTAGATTAATATCACGTAGAACATGAAAGGACCCAAACCATTTATTCATTTCTGAAATGGCAATAGCATCCTCATTAGATGACAGCATTTCTGCCCGAGCCAGTTTTTCTGTTGATAGTTTTGCCATTATAGGGTCTCCTTAATTTTCTTTACGAAGCTTTCGCTCCAAATACATTGAGTAGCGGGACATTGAGAAACAAAACACAAAGAAA
>ENA-ORXF01000014-ORXF01000014.1-marine-metagenome-genome-assembly--contig:-NODE-14-length-145311-cov-22.074969_pt1 | contig 145311 bp, 124 predicted proteins | sample MGYA00237864_ERZ511476 | MGnify/ENA primary metagenome ERZ511476 (study PRJEB26306, sample SAMN06343908) | marine metagenome | isolation source: coastal waters | place: Atlantic Ocean: West Antarctic...
TCATACATAGTTTGATTACCCATACCATTGGGCCACCATAATTCATAATTTTTAATTGAAAATGGTATTTCAATCTTATTTGCTCCTTTATTTATAGAAACAAAATCTGTGGATATTTTTTTATTATTTACATAGATTTCAGCAATCATTTCATCAATCTCTAAAGAAGATTCTAATTCAATTTCAGCAACTAGATTTGCAGTTTTGCTAAGACTCATTTGTCTTATGTACAAGTCTTGGATATTAAAATAATTCCAAGTTTTTAAATTAATGGGCTGCCAAATACCACTAGTTACTAATCTAGGTCCCCAATCCCAACCATAATGATAGGGAGCTTTCCTTGTAAAAACACTGACTCTCTTATTCCCTTCTACCTTTCCTATTTCTGCTAAATCGTTTGCATTAAAAGAAGAAATATCATACCCTAAGCTATCATGAAGAATAACTCCTTTATTGATCGGAGAAAACAGCTTCACGTAAAGGTTATTCATGCCAACTTTAGAATATTTTTTAATATCTACCGTTTTTCCAACAAACATATTATCTGTAGTAGCTATTAATGAATCGTTTAAATAAATAGAAGAGTAGGTGTCAATACCTTGTAATTCTAATCCGATAAAATCGCTATTAATATCATTTTTTGAGAGTTCAAATTCGGTCTTGTAGTTCCAATCGGTCTTGTCTATCCATTGAAGGTCATGCTCGTTAAGTCTATAAAAGGGATCTTTAATTAGTTGGTTACTTAGTAAGTCAGTGTGAACATTTCCCGGGACAGAAGCTTCAGACCAAAGAGAATCTACATTACTAGTAAATTCCCAATTTTCAGATATCTCTACAGCATTATTAGTTTGATTACTACAATTATAACACAGAAATATTAATAAAAAAGAAAATTTAAATAAATGCTTCATTATATTTTATATTTAAAGTGGTTTAAAATGAATGGAGATTGTTTAGTTTCAATAAATATAAACAATATTATAAATATAAACAATATTATAAAACTCAATAATATCATTAGTATGATGTTATAAGCACAATAAAAAAAGCCTATGTTTGAGTCATATATAAATTAAACACATATTTTTAAAATATGAATATTAAGCCATTCAAACTCGAAAGGTATTATACCTTATACGAGCATTCTGCAAAATATTCCCTTTGCAATTCTGATTGTGAAGCAATGAAAATTTCTGATTTACTTTCTTTAGAAAAAGGAGCTAATGATTCGTTTCAAAATTTATGGTTAGGATATACCCATACAAAGGGCGATCCTGAATTAAGAAAAGATATTGCCGCAATTTATAATGAAATATCCACAGATGAATTAACTGTTTGTTCGGGAGCGCAAGAGCCAATTTTTTTATTCTCGCATGCTATGTTAAATTATGGAGACGAAGTCATTGTACAAACTCCTTGTTATCAATCTTTACGGTCTGTGCCAGAGAGTATTGGTTGTAAAGTATTTCCTTGGAATATAAACTACAATGATAATGCTCCTAGTTTTGATACTAATGATTTAAAAAAATTAATAACAAGTAAAACAAAAGTTATTTTTTTAAATGCACCTCATAATCCTACAGGGTTTCTTTTCACTAAAAAAGAGCAACAAGATATTATAGAATTAGCAAGAGCTCATAATATAATTGTTTTTTGTGATGAAGTTTATAGAGAGTTAGAACACGATCCATCATTCGAAATCCCGGCTTTTGCAGATATTTATGAGAACGGAGTTTCGGTTGGTGTGCTATCTAAAGCTTATGGTCTTCCTGGTTTAAGAATCGGTTGGCTCGCCTCTAAAAATAAAGAGATTACTGAAAAAGTTGAAATTCTCAAAGAATATACAACAATATGTAATTCAGGGCCTAGTGAATTTTTAGCAGGAGTTGCTTTAAGAAACAGAAAGTCTATTTTAGATAGGAATTTAAAGATCATCAAAAAAAACCTGCTCCTTTATGATGAATTTTTTAAAAATTATGGAAATTTATTTTCTTGGCACAAACCCAATGCAGGACCGGTTGCTTTTGTGAAAATGCATTTCGCAAAAGATGATATGCACTTCGCAAAAGATGTGCTTAAAAAAAGTAGTGTATTATTACTCCCTGGAAGCCTTTATGACTATGAAGGATATTTTAGAATAGGTTTTGGAAGAAAAAATACTCAAGAAGCTTTATCTAAATTTGAAACTTATGTAAAAGAAAATATGATTACAAAGTGATCTCTATTTCTACTCAATAGGATTGAATTGTATTTCTTGTGCTTATTTTTTAATATATTGTAGGAAAATTAACTGACTTTTTAATAATGAAAAAAATATTGATTTTATCTTTACTTATTTTAATTTCTTGTTCAGAAAAAAAAGAAATAATTAAAGAAGCGGAAGTTTCTTGCGGACAATGTATGTTCGGTATAGAAGATCCAAAAGGTTGTGATTTAGCAATTCGTATTGCTGATAAAACTTTTTTTATAGACGGAGTAGGTATTGATGATTTTGGAGACGCTCATGACATAAATACTGGTTTTTGTAACGTAATTAGAAAAGCAACTGTTGAAGGAAATGTTGAAAACGGAAGATTTAAAGCTAGTTCTATAAAATTAATTAAATAACTCCTATTTTTTTAAAACTAACTTATGGAGCAGGGTTTGGAACCTCTGCATGAATTGCATTAATCTCCGCAATTATTTCATCACTCAAAACAATATTAATAGAGTTAATATTCTCTTTTAATTGACTCATTTTTGTAGCTCCAATTATATTACTGGTAACAAATGGTAATTGATTGATAAATGCCAACGCTAATTCTGATAATGTTATTCCATTTTTTTTTGCTAATACATTATATTTCCTAACTGCCTCACTAGAACCATCACCCATATAACGTGCTATAAATCTTGGAAATAAATTCCCTCTCGATCCTTCTGGACTTTTTCCGTCTAAATACTTCCCAGATAAAACACCCTGTGCTAGAGGAGAATAGGCTAGTAAACCAATATTTTCTCTTAAAGAAACTTCGGACATTCCATACTCATAGGCTCTATGAATCATAGAATATGAATTCTGAATTGTAGCTGGTTTTACTAAATCATATGCTTTTGCCGTTTGCATATATTTCATTGTTCCCCATGGGGTTTCGTTAGAAAGTCCAATAGCTTTTATTGAACCTGCCTTAACAAAAGTATCTAAGGTTTGTAAAATCTCTAAATGGTTTTCTGCTTCTTTAGTAGAAATTTCATAGGGATAGTCTCTTACTCCAAAACAGTTTACACCTCTTGATGGCCAGTGTAACTGATATAAATCTAAATAATCTGTTTGTAAGCGTTTTAAACTACCTTCTATCGCTTCTATAATATTTTTTTTTGTAAACCCTCCTGTTCTAATATGCTTTGTATAGTCACCACCACCTGCTATTTTACTTGCTAAAACTACATTTTCTCTATTACCTGTTTTTTTAAACCAATCTCCAATAATTCTTTCTGTATCTGCATAAGTTTGAGGTGTAGCAGGAACAGGATATAATTCGGCAGTATCAAAGAAATTTACACCTTGCTCTAGAGCGTAATCCATCTGTTCAAAAGCCTCAGCTTCTGTATTTTGATTTCCCCAAGTCATCGTTCCTAAACAAATTTTAGAAACTTTTATGTCTGTATTTGGTAGTGTTGTATATTTCATATTTTATGATAAATATTACTTAAATTATTTTGAAATCGCAGAAATTCCCGGTAATGATTTTCCTTCTAACATTTCTAACATAGCGCCACCGCCGGTTGAAACGTAACTAACTTTTTCAGCAAAACCAAATTGTTTTACCGCCGCCACAGAATCACCTCCTCCAACTAAAGAGAAAGCACCTTTTTTAGTTGCATTGTCAATAGAGTGTCCTAAGGCTATCGTTCCTAAAGCAAATGACTCCATTTCAAAAACCCCTAAAGGACCATTCCACAAGATAGTTTTACATTTATTTACAACAGAATCAAAAATTTCTCTCGATTTAGGTCCTGCATCTAGTCCCTGCCATCCGTCAGGAATTTTATTAATATCTATAATTTGAGTATTTGCAGTGTTTGAGAAGCCGTCTGCTGCAATTACATCAACAGGAATATGAACTTCTACTCCTTTTGCTTTTGCTTGCTTTAAAATCTCTAAAGCCAACTCCATTTTATCATCTTCACATATAGAATTCCCAATTTGTCCTCCTTGAGCTTTAATAAAAGTAAAACTCATCCCCCCGCCAATAATTAAATGATCTACTTTATCTAAGATATTCTCAATCACTGTAATTTTAGAAGAAACTTTAGCCCCTCCTAAAATTGCTAAAACTGGTTTTTCTGAATTATTCAAAACCTTATCTATACTTTCTATTTCTCTTGCTAATAAGTTTCCAAAGCATTTATTTCCCTTAAAAAAATCCGCTATTATTGTTGTCGATGCATGGGCCCTATGTGCAGTCCCAAATGCATCGTTAACAAATATATCTCCTAATTTTGAGAGCTTTTCTGCAAATTTGAAATCACCTTTTTTCTCCTGATCGTAAAAGCGTAAATTCTCTAATAGTAAAATTTCTCTAGGAGCTAAATTAGCAACAGCTTTTTCAACTTGATCACCAATGCAATCCCCTATAAATTTAACATTGTATCCTAAAACATCTGATACAGAATTTACAATATGCTTAAGGGAAAATTCTTCTTGAAAACCTTTTGGTCTTCCTAAATGGGACATTAAAACACAACTACCTCCTTGATCTAAAATATCTTTAATTGTCGATTTTGCTGCTTGAATCCTTGTGTCATCTGTTACTTGGAACTCTTCATTTAAAGGCACGTTAAAATCAACACGAATGATTGCTTTCTTATTTTCGAAATTGAAGTCTTTTAAAGTTTTCATTTAGTTCTGTTTTTTCACAAAAATACCTATTTATTTAGGTATAAAGAAATCGATAACTGAAAAATAAATATATCTTTTTCGTAAAATTTATGACTTATATTTGTATATGCTTTTCAACCAAATAATAGGCCAAGAACACATAAAAAACCATTTACAGGTTTCTGCAAAAAATGGAAGAATCCCACATGCACAACTTTTTGTTGGCAAAGAAGGAAGTGGAACACTGCCTATGGCAATTGCTTATGCACAATTTCTTTTATGTAATTTTTCTGATAATCAAGAAGCGTGTAATATTAAGTGTAATAAATTGCAGCATCCCGATTTACATTTTGCATTTCCTGTTACTACTAGTGATAATGTAAAGAAACATCCGGTTAGTAATTTATTTTTAAATGATTGGCGACAATTTTTAAACGAACAACCTTATGCTAGTCTATTTAATTGGTTACAACATATTGGCGTAGAAAATAAACAAGGTAATATTGGTGTTGACGAAGCACAGAGTATTGTAAAAAAATTACAGTTAAAAGCTTATGAAGGTGGTTTTAAAGTAATGATTATCTGGATGGCAGAAAAAATGAATATTGCTGCTGCTAATAAACTTTTAAAACTGATTGAGGAGCCACCAAAAAAAACTGTTTTCTTATTAATTACAGAAAATGAAGAACAGATTATAAATACAATAAAGTCACGTTGCCAAGCCTTGCATTTTCCCGCTTTAGCAGATTTAGATATTACAAAAGCTTTAATGGATAGAGAAGAATGTTCTGAAAATGAAGCTACTAAAATTGCACAACAAGCAGAAGGAAATTATAATAAAGCTATTCATTTGTTGAAGAATGATTCTTCTGATTTGATTTTCGAAGAATGGTTTATCACCTGGATAAGAAGTGCTTTTAAAGCAAAGGGGAATGCTTCAGTTGTACAGCAATTAGTTTCATGGTCTGACACTATTGCTAAATCTGGTCGGGAAACACAAAAACGTTTTTTAGATTACTGTTTACAGTTTTTTAGACAGGCTATGTTATTAAACTACAAATCGAATGATTTAGTTTTTATGGAGACTCAAACAGGATTTGACCTTTCTAAATTTGCGCCTTTTGTTCATGCAGGAAATATCTTAGAAATAGAAAAAGAACTTAATAATGCAATTTATCATATAGAACGAAATGGGAATGCAAAAATTATTTTATTAGATCTTTCTATGAAATTAACTCGATTGTTACACAAGAAAGAAGATGTTGTTTAACTTAAATATAAATTAGATCCCTTTTTCTAATCTTTTCGCAACATATAAGTCAGCAATAGTTAACTTTTCTGGACAACTTTTTATCTGTATCAGTTCATCGCCGGCTTTCACAAAACCTGTTTGTATTACCTTAAAATAAACTCCGCACATTGTTGTATTCCAAAATTGTTTTACAATTTGCATATCGTTAAATCGAATTCCTAATTTATAACAGGGGTTTCTTGGAACTGTTGCCTCTAAGATAGCTTCACCAACCTTAAATGTATCTCCCTGGTGAATTTTAGTCTCATCTAAAACATCAATAGTTAGGTTTTCTCCAAACATTCCTAATCGCCAATCTAAATCTGGATAAGATGGTTTGAAAAAGGCATAATGCGTTAAAGAATAACCATAAATAGCTTGTAAAACCCCTCCATGGTGATCTCTATTGCAGATAGTGTCACCCCTGACGTCTTCGATATCTAGATAAATTGGAGTTTTTACAGGGAACTTAAAAATACCTGTAGAAACAGTCTTTCCTTTCCAATTAATTTCTCTTTTTTCTCCAATATTGGTTGCGATAATTTTCATTCTTCCTCAATTAAGAAATTTTCTAGTACAGACGCTATTTTTCTATCATCAGATAATTGTGGAATCTTATTTTGTCCACCAAATTTCCCAATCGATTTCATGTATTCGTGAAATCCTCCTTTTTTAACTTGCCTAATTACAAGTGGCCGCAAAATTTTACCTTCAATCAAATCGGAATAATAAATGTTTTGCGTTTGCATAGATGCATCAATTTTTGCAGAAAACACATCTAAATTATCAGGTTTATTTTCAAACTCTAAGAACCACTCATGGAAAGGTAATCCAATTGAAGGATTCACTTGTGGAGCTACAGTAAACTCACTAATGTTAATGTTTGTGTCTTTAATAGCATCGTTTAAAGCCTTCTCTACTTCTTTACCAATCACATGTTCTCCAAAGGCAGAAATAAAATGTTTAATACGCCCTGTAACTTTAATTCTGTAGGGTTTTGTAGATGTAAATTCAACAGTATCTCCAATATTGTAACCCCATAGGCCTGCTGTGGTATTTAATATGATAACATAATTAATATTGATTTTTACATCTTTTAGAGAAATCCTCGTTGGATTTTTATCAAAAAATTCACTTGCAGGAATGAATTCATAAAAAATACCAGAATCTAATTGTAATAACATTCCTTTCTCTGTCTGCGTATCTTGAAAAGCTATAAACCCTTCTGATGCGGGATATAGTTCTATGTAATCTATTTTCTTACCGATTAAACTTTCAAACTTATTCTTATAAGGTTCAAAATTAACACCTCCATAAATAAAGAAGTTAAAATTTGGGAACAATTCTGAAATTGATTTACCCGTTTTATCAATCAATTTTTCAAAATACATTTGTACCCAGGAAGGAATACCGCTAATTACAGACATATTTTGATTAACTGTTTCTTCAACAATTGCATTAACTTTTGATTCCCAATCCTCTATACAGTTAGTCTCCCAGCTCGGTAATCTATTCTTTAATAAATACTGAGGCACATAGTGGGCAACAATGCCGCTCAAACGACCAAGTTTTACTCCATTTTTATTTTCTAAAACTGGACTTCCTTGTAAAAATATCATTTTTCCATTTACAAAGCTGGCGTCGTTTTTTTCTACTATATAGAATAATAATGCATTTTTTGCAGCTTTAATGTGGGTTGGCATAGATTCTTTAGTAATCGGAATATATTTAGCCCCTGAAGTTGTCCCTGATGTTTTCGCGAAATAAAGCGGCTTACCTGGCCAAAGCACATTAGATTCTCCATCTACAATTCTATCTACATAAGCCCTTAAGCCTTCATAATTTTGAACTCTTACACGTTTTTTAAAATCAGAGTAATTATGAATATTGATAAAATCATGATCTTTACCAAAGGCTGTCTTACCTCCTTTAGAAATTAGGTTTTTAAAAACTTTCTCTTGGGTTATATGTGGCCTATTTGCCCATTTTTTTACTTTTTTTGTTGCAATTTTAGCAAAAGGGATTGCAAGAAAAGATTTGATACTCATTATTTAAAGTCTATATATTTAAGAGGATCTAGTGCGTAGCCGTCACTCCAAAGTTCAAAATGTAAATGTGGACCTGTCGTTAATTCACCCGTAGAGCCAACACTCGCAATTGCCTCACCGGATTGAACAAAATCAGATTGTTCTTTTAACAAGTTTCCGTTATGTTTATATACAGATATATAGTTATTACTATGCTTTAAAATAATTACATATCCTGTCTCTGTTGTCCACCCAGAGAAAATTACAGTACCATCCGCAATTGCTTTTATAGGTGAGCCAGTATTTGCTAAAATATCTACTGCAAAATGTTTAGAACTTGGATCAAAACCTTGAGAAATCTGTCCATTTAGTGGAGCAAAAAACACTAATTTCACATTTGATTGGGAATTATTTATTATTGGAAATCGATCTCTACTATCTACCTCTTCTCTAAATATAGAATCGGCTTTTGTGGCAGCTAAAGCATTTTCATTAATTATTATTCTTTCCTGTTGCAAAAACAACGAGTCTGCTTCCTCTGGCTTTAACTCACCTGTCAATACAGGTCTTAGTGCTTTCGTGTAATTTTCTAAAATCGATAACTGGGTTTTTAAAGAGTCTGTTTTTAACGTTGCGATTAATGCATTTTTCTTTAATAATGCTGAAGAATATCCAGGAATGTATTCTTTAATTGGTGTAAAAGCGATAAGTGTAATAGTTAATACAACCAATAAAATTGAAAAAAAACCGCTTAGAACAAATACATTTAAACGTGATAATTTTAAAGAAAAACGTTCTTCAAAAGTATCTTCATTTAAAACTACTAACCTATACTTATCGGTTAATTTCTGCTTTAATTTTCCTTTCTTTTTCTTGCTTTTTACCACAAAATTATATTTTGATTGTTAACAAATATACAACGAATAAATAGCGAAACTATTTTCTGTAAAAATTCATTTCGTCTATATATTCCCAAACTTCTTTTGACAGTAAGGGCTGTATGTTTTTACCAGATTTTATTCCGTTTCTAATCATTGTTGATGAAATTTGTACGACTGGTGCTTCTATTTTATTAATTTTTTTATGATTGACAAGCGGTATATCGGGATTACCGTCAGAAATTCTAGGGTATACATATATTTGGTGATGCTCTAAAATAGTTTCAAAATTTTTCCATTTATGGAAGCTCTTTAAATTATCTTCTCCCATTATTAAGCTAAACTCTTTGTCTGGGTAAAGATCTGTAAGATGGGCTAATGTATAGATTGTGTAATTTGGTTGAGGTAATTTAAACTCAACGTCTGATGGCTTAATCTTTGAATAATTTTCTGTAGCCTTATATACCATTTCAAAACGATGATGATTATCAAGCAAAGAACTCTTATTTTTAAAAGGATTGTGTGGTGTTACAACTAACCAAATTTCATCTAAGTCAGAATGCTCTACCATGTGGTTGGCAATAATTAAGTGCCCCGAATGAATAGGGTTAAATGTGCCAAAATATAAACCAATTTTAATTTTATTGCTTTTAGCCATTGCCTTTACCTATTTGTTGAGATCTAAAAAATCACTTACTAAACCTTCTGCTTCTTTTAAAGCAATATCTAATTCATAGTTTTTAATAATCTTATCAAATTGCGGAGCAGTTGCTAATTCTACTGAAGCTTTAGCTATTCGCATATTTATTTTGTCTTCGCTTTCTGTACTTCTTTTCTTTAAACGAATTTTTAATTCATCTATACTGGGGGGTTTTACAAAAACTGATAAGGTCTGTTCTGGAAACTTCTTTTTTATTCTTAATCCTCCAGCGACATCAATATCAAAGATGACATGTTTATTTTGTGCCCAAATACGTTCTATCTCTGTTTTTAATGTTCCATAAAAATTATCTCTGTAAACTTCTTCCCATTCCAAAAAAGCATCACTCTTTATTTTATCCTTAAACTCTCTCAAAGAAACAAAGTAATAATCTTCTCCCTCTTTTTCAAAGCCCCTTGAATCTCTTGATGTTGCAGATACCGAAAACTCTAAATTTAACCTCTCTTGTTTAAGGAGGTGACGAACAATCGTTGTTTTACCAGATCCTGACGGTGCTGAAAACACAAATAACTTTCCTTTAAAATCTTTCATATATTATAAATTATGAAATTCTGAAAATAGTTTCAGAATAGTTTACGCTTATAAAACGTTTAAAATTTGTTCTTTAATTTGCTCTAATTCGTTCTTCATCTGGATAACTGCTTTTTGCATCGGAGCAAAATTAGCTTTTGAGCCAGTTGTGTTTATTTCTCTTCCCATTTCTTGAACAATAAACCCTAATTTTTTACCATTAGATTCCTCTGAAGATAATGTTAGTAAAAAGTAGTCTAAATGATTTGCTAAACGAACTTTCTCTTCATTGATATCTAATTTCTCTAAATAATAAATAAGTTCTTGCTCAAAACGATTCTTATCAGTTTCAACTTTTAAATCATCAATAGCCTTTTTTAAGCGAGTTTTTACATTTTCAACTCGCTCACCGTCTAAAGCCTTAACCTCTTCTAAAAAAGTTCTAATATTTGTAATTCTTTCTTTAAAATCAATTTCTAACGAAGCTGCCTCATCTATTCTATATTGTACAATTTCTGTAATCGCAATATCTATATTTTTGTTGATTATGTTCCACTCATTATCATCTAATTCCTCTCGCTCTGAAGATAACGCATCTGGCATTCTTATTGCCATTTCCAATAAAGACGTCTCTGAAGACCAAGAATGGAGCTTCTCAATTCCAATGGTATCTCTTAATTGTTCCATGTATTGCTTAACAACACTTTTATTAACTTTTGTCGAAGTTTCATCTGAAGTCATTTCTACATAAATAGAAAAATCTATTTTTCCACGCACTAAAGTACTTGCCAATTTTTTACGTACCGATAATTCTTTTTCTTTATAATAAGAAGGAATTCTTACGTTTAAATCTAGGTTCTTACTGTTTAAAGATTTAATTTCTATGGTTACTTTTTTGGTCGGTAATTGGAGTACAGACTTACCATAACCTGTCATAGATTGAATCATGAAATAAACATTTTAAATGAGTCACAAAGATAGTTTTAATTCGTATAATTTTCAACTTGTTTAGTAACTAAATATACACCATAAATTATAAAATTAATTCACAAAGCTGATGATAATTTTATTTAATTTCACAACAAACAGGTTTAAACTATTACTTTTATATTTGTAATTATATGTCAAGAAAATGAAAATACATCACTTATCAAAAAAGAATTCTATTTTAAATAAGTTTATATCTGAAATTAGAGATACTACCATTCAAAAAGATTCTCTTAGGTTTAGGCGGAATATTGAAAGAATTGGGGAAATAGTTGGCTACGAATTAAGTAAAGAGCTAGAGTATTTCAGCTCTAATGTTAAAACTCCATTAGGGGTAAAGGAAATAAATCTTCCTAAAAAGGATATTGTTTTATGTTCCATTTTAAGAGCAGGTCTACCTCTTCATCAAGGTTTAATAAACTATTTCGATGATGCAGAAAATGCGTTTATCTCTGCATATCGTCATCACTCAAATAATGATGATAAATTTGAAATTGTAGTGGAATATTTTGCCTCACCAGATATTAAAAATAAAACTTTATTATTAGCAGATCCCATGTTGGCTTCAGGCCAATCTCTTGTAGCCGTTTACCAAGCTATTAAAAAAAATGGTCTGCCAAAAGAAATTCATATCGTTTCTGTGATTGCCTCTCAACAAGGAATTGATTACGTTAAAAAACATTTTCCAGAAAACACTCACTTATGGATAGCTGCTATTGACCAAGAATTAAACGAAAAAGGTTATATAATACCTGGCTTAGGAGATGCTGGAGATTTAGCTTTCGGTCCTAAACTATAGAAATATAGGAATTAAAAAAGAACTAGCAATAAAAAGAATTAGTAGAACTTCTTTTAAGAGTTTATTTTTAAGCATCTCAAAACCATTTGTTGTAATAATTGCAATAGGGAAAATAGCAATTAATAACTCTGATCCATCCTTTTCAAAAGTAAAAAAAACACAGGAAATACTTATTAAAAGATGAAATAACAACAAAATCCAATTTTTCTTAAAACCATCATTAACCGAAAATACACTTCCCGATTTTATTAAAATAGCTGATATCAAAAATATTGAAATCATTACAAGAGGAGATGAAAATCTGTTTTCTAAATACAAGCTAAAATCATGAGTTGAGTGAAAAAGAAATCTATTTATGAATAAGTCCACTTTGTCATTCCAAAGACTATAGGTAAAGAACAAAAAAATAGGAATCATAAAACCAACTATAGGAATAATAATCGTTTGAAATCGAACTCTCTTATGGACTATTAATGCTATAATAATAAGTAAGAAAAAAAGAATTAAAAAAGGATTAAAAAAAAACATAATTCCTAGCCAAAAACCAGCATCAAAAAGTTTTTTGAAAATATCTTTTAACGTTTGTAAACTATATATTTTTCTTAAAAATAAAAGTGTGACAAAACAAGATAAAAGCACTTGGTAATCAAGCAAATATTCATAAAAGTAGAGGGTTAGTAGAAGATAAAATAAGAAGGCATAAGAATTATCTAGAGTTAAATTATTCTTAGAAATGATAAAGTTAAAAGTAAAAAAAATGGCTAAAAATAATAAGAATATCCCTACTTTTTCTACAATAAAACTTAAGGTGAAATCTAGAATAGAAAACGTACTACCTAAATTTAAAAAAAAAGCACAAATAAACAATAGTACTAAAACTATAAAATTGATTGGTTTTGATTTGCCTAAAAAATTGGCTAACATTATTTCTTTTGTTATTTTTGCAGTGTAAAGATAAATAAGTTATGATAGCAAGCAATATTTTTAAGTGGATTGGTACTTTATTTACAGAGTATTTATTTACCCCTTTTAACGAATTACGTTCAGATTTAGCCTTGAGAGAGTTTGGATGGTGGATATCTAATGGAATTAATTGGGTTTTTCTAATTGTCTTTTTATTTCTTTTACGCTACTGGATAAAAGAATCATATAAGTTCAAAAGAGAAGGAACAGAAGATAGGGCTTAATTCTACGATACTTGGGAAGTAAAAATAAATTAAAACGTTTTAAAGAAAACGAATCGTTCGAAAATGTCATTCAGCCAACAAGAGAGGAAGTAATTAATAATTTCTCCTTAAAGGGCCAATGGCATTCTTTTTTTAAAAATGACAATCCTATTGTTTTAGAATTAGGTTGTGGTAAAGGCGAGTATACAATTGCTTTAGCTCAAAAAAATCCTAATAAAAATTATATAGGTATTGATATTAAAGGCGCTCGCTTCTGGCGAGGGGCAAAAACAGCTTTAGAGGAGGATATTAAAAACGTCGCTTTTATAAGAACTCAAATAGAATTAGTTGATTTTATTTTTTCTGAAAATGAAGTTTCTGAAATTTGGATTACTTTTCCAGATCCTCAGATAAAGTATAAACGTACAAAGCACAGGATGACAAATTCTGCCTTCATGAGAAAGTATCATTCAATTTTGAATGAAGATGGTATAATGAATCTTAAGACCGATAGCGAGTTTATGCATGGTTATACATTAGGTTTATTACATGGTGAAGGTCATGAAATATTAAATGCAAACCACAACGTTTACAAAAATGATGGCTCTCCAAAAGAAGTTATAGAAACTCAAACTTTTTATGAAAACCAATATTTAGAGGTTGGTAAGCCGATTACTTATATTAAATTTCGTTTAAAGTATTAATTTCATTTTGTAAATTCACAATGTGAAAGATTTAGATAATTTTTTTGAGAGAGTCTATAAAATAGCAAGACTAATTCCCTTTGGCAGAGTTACAAGTTACGGCGCAATAGCAGCATACTTAGGCGCAGCTAAATCAGCTAGAATGGTGGGGTGGGCAATGAATAATTCTCATAATCAAAAAGATGAAGTTCCTGCACATAGAGTTGTAAATAGAAAAGGATTGCTAACTGGTAAGCATCATTTTAAGGGCACTAATCTGATGCAGCAACTATTAGAAAACGAGGGCATCGTTATTGTGGAAAACCAAATTCAACAATTTGAAAAATTTTTTTGGAGCCCTGTGGAAGAATTATCTGAATAGTTAGATGTTTATTACTAAATTCAGCTTCTGTCATTTTCAAATATGAAGCCATCAATAATCACAATCTACAAACTTTCTTTTCTGCTTTTGAAGATGTATCTTTGCGATCAATAATTAAGCCTATTCTTTGGTTATTGAAAGATTTTATAAAATAAAAATGAAGATCTCAATATAGTTAGACCTGATATTATAAAAAATGAGTTTTAAAAAACAAGATATATATAAAGCATTAGAAACAATTACAGCTCCCGGAGAAGGGAAGAGTTTAATTGAAAATAATAATGTAACCAATATTGTAAGTTTTGGAAATGACGTAGAGGTGGATGTAACAATCAGCAACCCTACTCTACAGGCAAAAAAAAAATTAGAATCTGAGATTTCAAAAGCTATCAAAACGACTATTTCTCAAGAGATTGTTGTCAAAGTAAATATAAAAGTTGTCAAGGCAGCACCAAAAGAAAACCCTAATTTAATTAGAGGAAAAGAAATTCCTAATATTAAAAATATTATTGCAATAGCCTCTGGTAAAGGAGGTGTTGGAAAATCCACAATTACAGCAAATACGGCTATTTCTTTAGCAAAAATGGGGTTTAATGTCGGAGTTTTAGATGCTGATATATACGGGCCGTCTCAACATATTATGTTTGATGTTGAAAAAGCTAAACCTTTATCGGTAAATGTCGATGGGAGATCTAAAATGAAACCTGTTGAAAATTATGGAGTAAAACTCTTATCTCTTGGTTTTTTTACAAATCCAAATCAAGCGGTAATTTGGCGCGGACCAATGGCTTCGAAAGCTCTAAATCAATTAATTTTTGATGCAGATTGGGGTGAATTAGATTTTTTACTAATTGATTTACCTCCTGGTACTGGAGATGTTCACTTATCTATTGTTCAAGCCCTACCAATAAGTGGTGCTGTTATTGTGAGCACTCCACAAAATATTGCATTAGCTGATGCTAAAAAAGGAGTAGCAATGTTTCAGCAAGAAAGTATTAATGTGCCAGTTTTAGGTATTATAGAAAATATGGCTTATTTCACACCAAAAGAATTGCCAAACAATAAATACTATATCTTTGGACAAGATGGAGCTAAAAATTTAGCTATAGATATCAAAACAAAGTTTTTAGGAGAAATTCCTTTAGTACAAAGTATTCGCGAGGCTGGTGATATTGGTCGCCCAGTAGCTTTGCAAAATGGTAGCGTTTTAGAGAATTCTTTTTCTGAAATCACAAAAGAAATGGTTGCAGAATTATTAAAAAGAAATAAAAATTTACCTCCAACAGAAGTTGTAAGAATTACAACAATGAGCGGATGTAGTCCTGTTAAAAAATAAGTCATATGGAAGCACAAGAAACATTAATAAATGTAGAGAAAGCACTAGAAGAAATTCGTCCATTCTTAATGAGTGATGGAGGGAATATTCAACTTTTATCTATCGAAAATAATATTGTTAAAGTTCAATTACAGGGGGCTTGTACAGGATGCTCTGTTAACCAAATGACTTTGAAAAATGGTGTTGAAGCAACTATAAAAAAATATGCTCCTCAAATCTTAGAAGTAATTAATATAGAATAAATTTACAAAACTTATTTTCTATCCTATTAAAAGAAGAATGATTACCACAGATATTTTAATTATTGGCGCTGGCCCTACGGGTTTATTCACAGTGTTCGAAGCTGGATTATTAAAACTTAGATGTCACTTAATTGACGCTTTACCACAAGCAGGTGGTCAATGTTCTGAAATTTATCCTAAAAAACCAATTTATGATATTCCTGCATATCCAGAAATTTTAGCAGGTGACTTAACTGATAAGCTAATGGAGCAAATTAAACAATTTGAACCAGGGTTTACTTTAGGAGAGCGCGCAGAAACTATTGACAAGCAAGAAGATGGAACATTTATCGTTACCACTAACAAAGGCACAGAACATCATGCTAAAATTGTTGCGATTGCTGGTGGATTAGGTTCTTTTGAACCTAGAAAACCTCCAATTCCAAATATTGCTAATTTTGAAGAAAAAGGCGTTGAGTATATTATTCGAGATCCAGAATTTTATAGAAATAAAAAAATAGTCATTTCTGGAGGCGGAGATTCTGCATTAGATTGGTCTATTTTCTTGACAGATATTGCTGCTTCTGTAACTTTAATCCATAGAAGAAACGAATTTAGAGGAGCCCTTGACTCTGTCGATAAAGTTCAAGAATTAAAAGATGCTGGGAAAATTATAATGATAACTCCTGCAGAGGTTAAAGGAATTATTGGAATAGAGAAAGTAGAAGGTGTTTCTGTTATTCAAAATGGTGGAGAAGAATTTACTATAGAGACAGATCATTTTATTCCACTTTTTGGTTTATCTCCAAAATTAGGTCCTATTGCTAATTGGGGGTTAGAAATTGAAAAGAATGCTATCAAAGTAAATAATGGGTTAGACTATCAAACTAATATTCCTGGAATTTATGCAATTGGAGATGTAAATACATATCCTGGTAAATTGAAATTAATCCTATGTGGTTTTCATGAAGCAACATTAATGTGCCAAAGTGCATATAAACGTATTTTTCCAAATAAAAAATATGTGCTAAAATACACAACAGTTGGTGGTGTTGACGGTTTTGATGGAACTAGAAAAGAAGCTCCAAAAGCAGTTGTGAAAAAAATTCAATAAATGAATCCAGACATTAGCCTCAAAATTATTGACCGAGACGGAGTGCTTCACGAAATTCAAGCTCCAACTGATATGGCAATGAATCTAATGGAAGTCATTCGCTCTTTTGAGTTAGCAGAAGAAGGAACGATTGGTATTTGTGGTGGAATGGCTATGTGCGCATCCTGTCAATGTTATGTAAAATCTAATCATAAATTACCGGAAAAAGGAATTGATGAAGATATGATGTTAGCAGAAGCATTTCATATCCAAGACAATAGCCGGTTAGGTTGTCAGATTCAAATGACTCTAGAAATGGATGGATTGGAAGTAGAGCTTGCTCCGGAGGATTAGAAATTCTCAAAATAGTTTTCTGTATATTTGTGGAGAACCATCTTAAAATGTTCAACTATATGTTTGCAGATTTATTAATTCATCTAAAATTTTTGATAAAACGCAATCCAGAGTGATTTATTAAATGAGTATTAAATTATTTAATTTTAATCATTTAAAAATAACACATGCCTTTTTATCATAAATTAGGAGAAATTCCACCTAAAAGACACACACAATTTCGTAAAAAAGACGGTAGTCTATATTATGAACAGTTATTCGGTACAATTGGCTTCGACGGTATGTCCACTAATTCTTACCATGAGCATAGACCTACGATGGTTAAAAAAATTGGAAAACAATATTCTATTGCTCCCAAAGTTGCAAAAGCAAATAATATTCAATCATATCGCTTTAGAGGGTTTCAAGTAAAGCCAGAAGATGATTATTTAGAAAGTAGAAAGGTTGTTTTAACAAACTCAGACTGTAATATTATATTATCAGCCCCAAAAGAATCTACCAAAGATTACTTTTATAAAAATACTGATGCTGACGAAGTGATTTTTATTCATAAAGGAACCGGGAAATTAAGAACACATTTAGGTAACCTTGATTTTAAATACGGAGACTATTTAGTAATTCCGCGTGGAATTATTTACAAACTAGATTTTGATGATCAAAATAATAGGCTTTTTATTATTGAATCATACTCTCCTATTTATACTCCAAAACGTTATAGAAATTGGTTTGGCCAGTTATTAGAACACTCCCCTTTTTGTGAGCGTGATTTAAGAAGGCCTCAAGAATTAGAAACTTATAATGAGTTAGGTGATTTCTTAATTAAAGTAAAAAAGCAAGGTGAGATTATAGAAATGACTTATGCCTCACATCCTTTTGATGTGATAGGCTATGATGGTTATAATTTCCCATATGCATTTTCAATTCATGATTTTGAACCTATTACTGGTCGTATCCACCAACCACCACCTGTTCATCAAACTTTTGAAACAAATGCCTTTGTTATTTGCAGTTTTGTTCCACGTCTTTACGATTATCACCCAAAGTCAATTCCTGCACCATATAACCATAGCAATATTGATTCAGATGAAGTTTTATACTATGTAGACGGGGATTTTATGAGTAGAAATGATATTGATGAAGGCCATATTTCTCTGCACCCTGCAGGAATCCCCCACGGCCCACATCCGGGAGCTACAGAAAGAAGTATCGGTCATACAAAAACTGAAGAATTGGCAGTTATGGTTGATACCTTTAAACCATTACAAGTTACGGAAGAAGCAATGAAAATTGCCGATGAAGATTATTATAAATCGTGGTTATAAAAAAAGATTTAGAAAAAGTTTAACCCTATTTTCTGTCAGAAAATGTCTTTTTTATTTTTAATTTAATGTCCCAGAATTGACATAATTTTATTCATATAAGATATTAAATAGCAAAATTAAAAAAATAAAATCGTCAATCAATGGCAAAAGAAATAAAATCAGTGAACTACGGTTTAGAAAAAATATTTGAAGGAGCACAAGATTTTCTTCCATTATTAGGGACAGATTATGTAGAGTTTTATGTTGGAAATGCAAAACAAGCAGCACACTTCTACAAAACTGCATTTGGATTTCAGTCTCATGCTTATAGGGGCTTAGAGACGGGCTCTACCGACTCGGTTAGCTACGTCTTGTCACAAGATAAAATCAAAATTATTTTAACAACTCCATTAAATAGTAAATCCCCAATAAACGATCATATTGTAAAGCATGGAGACGGTGTAAAAGTGGTTGCCCTTTGGGTAGAAGATGCAAGAAAAGCATACGAGGAAACCATATCAAGAGGTGCAAAATCTTATATGAAACCGACTGTTGAAAAAGATAAAGATGGTGAAGTTATAAAGTCAGGAATCTATACCTATGGTGAAACTATTCACATGTTTATTGAGCGTAAAAATTATAACGGAGTATTTTTACCTGGTTTCCAAGAATGGAAATCCGACTACAATCCCCCATCAGCAGGATTAAAATATATTGATCATATGGTAGGTAATGTTGGCTGGAATCAAATGGATGTATGGGTTAAATGGTATGAAGATGTGATGGGGTTTGAGAACTTCCTTTCATTTGATGATAAACAAATTCATACTGAATATTCTGCTCTAATGAGTAAGGTTATGTCTAATGGAAATGGAAGAATTAAGTTTCCAATAAACGAACCTGCAAAGGGTAAAAAACGTTCACAAATAGAAGAGTATTTAGACTTTTATGAAGGTGCGGGTGTTCAGCATATTGCAGTTGCTACTGATGATATTATTAAAACGGTCTCTCTATTAAAATCGAGTGGAGTGGAGTTCTTATCAACTCCACCTGAGTCATACTATAAGGCGGTACCTGGAAGATTAGAAGAATTTAGCCATGAATTAAATGAAGATATTGAGAAATTAAAAGGGTTAGGTATTATGATAGACGCCGATGAAGAAGGATATTTACTTCAGATTTTTACAAAACCTGTGGAGGATAGACCTACATTGTTTTTTGAAGTTATTCAAAGAATGGGTGCTAAAGGTTTTGGTGCTGGAAATTTTAAAGCCTTGTTTGAATCTATCGAAAGAGAACAGGCAAAAAGAGGAACTTTATAGAATTGAAAAAGAATACTAGAGAAAAAAATGAAAAGAGAAGAGATTTTAAAAGCAATAGAAGAGAAATACGATAAATTGGGTGTTCCTGTTGACGCGATGTTAGAAGGGTTATTATGGAGTACTCCTATTACCTATTGGGATTATATGCAAACAGATGCTTTGTTAGGTTTGCAAACTCCAAGAACAACCCAGCCAGATGAAATGGTATTTATCATGTACCATCAGGTAAATGAACTATTATTTAAAATGATTTTGTGGGAGATTGATCAAGTTGCAAAAAATAAGAAAAATACTGCTGAGAAATTTACTATGCATTTAAATAGAATTAGTAGATATTTTGATATGCTTTGTAATTCTTTCTCTGTAATGGCTGACGGCATGGAAAAAGAGCAATACATGAAATTCAGAAATACCTTAACTCCAGCTAGCGGTTTTCAATCTGCTCAATACAGAAAAATTGAGTTTGCTTCGACTGAATTAATCAATTTAATTGATGTCCGCTTTAGAGGTACAATTGATAGAAATTCGTCATTTAAAAATGCATACGATCATTTATATTGGCAAGCTGCTGGTGTAAATCACAAAACTGGCAAAAAATCAACCCTAATTAAATTATTTGACGAAAAATATTTAGGCGATTTTATTGATTTTATGGAGGATTACAATGATATTAATTTATCAAAAAAGTTTAAACAACTTCCTAAAGAGGTTCAGGAAAATAAAGATTTAGTTAAAGCAATGCGGCATTATGATTATACGGTAAATGTAAAATGGGTTTTAGCACATTACAATGCTGCAGGGAAATATCTAGGAGGTAAAGATAAAGATCTTGAAGCTACAGGGGGAAGTAGTTGGCGTAAATATCTTCATCCAAAATACCAACGAAGAATTTTTTTCCCATACTTATGGAGTGAAGATGAATTGAAACGTTGGGGTACCTTCTAATTAGGTATGAATTAAAAAGTCTTAAATAAATATTTAAGACTTTTTAATTTTTTGGAATAGTTATTGTAAAAACTTTTTTATAAGTTTGAAATCCATGAAAAAAAATATTTTACTTCTTTTACTAACCTTTTTTACTTTAAGTACTTTTAGTCAAAAAAAAGAAGCTGTTTTTAAAGACGGAGAATGGCTGCGCTATAAAATGAGTTATAGTGGTTTTTTTCGGGCAGGAACAGCTGTTTTAAAACTTGAAGAAAAAGAACTTAATGGTAAAAAAGTTTTTCATTCAACTGGAACAGGCTGGACTTCTGGATTAATTAAATGGTTCTTTAAAGTTAGTGATAAGTATGAAAGTTATTTTGATAAAGACACTATTAAACCCTATCTTTTTAAAAGAAAAATTAACGAAGGGGGATACAAGAAAAATAGAAATACCACTTTTAATTACCAAACAAAAAAAGCTACAGTTCAAGATTTTATTAAAAAAAGAGATACATCAATTACCTTTTCTAATGTTCAAGATATGTTATCTTCCTTCTATTATTTAAGAAATCAAGATGTAGATACATTAAAAAAAGGTGATGAAATTAGTATTGACATGTTCTTAGACTCTCAAATCTACCCTTTTAAACTTCGCTTTTTAGGGAAAGAGATTTTAAAGACTAAAGTTGGGAGAATTAAAACTTTAAAGTTTAGGCCCTTAGTTCAGTCTGGGAGAATTTTTAAAGCACAAGAGAGTGTGACTCTTTGGATTACAGCAGATAAAAATAAAATTCCAGTTAAAATGAAAGCGAATCTTGCCGTTGGTTCTTTAAGAGCTGAGTTAGAATCCTATAAAGGATTGCCAAATTCTTTTGAGAAAATTTTTAATTGATCATTACTTTGAAGCTTAACGAAACTGATATCTTAACTTCCTGAAATTCATTAAAAATTCCTCCATTTTATTTGTACTTTTGGAGTAATTCATATTATGAAATATAAATTCTACCTGTTGAAAAAATTATTTATCCTAATATTCCTTTTCACTTTAATTCTCTCTTGTGGTTCAAAAGACGAAAAGCTTGAGGAAAATATTGAGAATATCCCTGCAATCATTAAAGAATATGGTTATATAATGAATAATTATAAGGTTATAAAAGATACTATAAGAAGTGGAGAGAGTTTTGGTATTATACTTGACAGAAACCATGTAATGTATCCTACAATTAATAAAATAGCCTCAAAAATAAAAGATGTTTTCGATGTAAGAAGGGTACGAGCAGGAAAACCGTACACAATTTTAGCTAAAAACGATTCTACAGAAAAAGCACAGGTTTTTATTTATAACCATGATAAAATCAATGCGACAATTATAGATTTTTCAGAAAAAAAAATTACTGCCTATCGTTATAAGAAACCTATTAGAGTTATTGAAAAAGAAATTGCTGGTAAAATATTTTCAAGTTTATCTGTTTCCATGGATAGTCTGCATATAAATCCAGGTTTAACAAATATAATTGCTGATGATATTTATCCTTGGACATTAGATTTTTACAAGCTTCAAAGAGGAGATGAGTTTAAACTAATTTATGAAGAAAAGTATATAAACGATACTCTTTTTGCAGGCTATGGAAATATTAAAGCGGCTGTTTTTAAGCATAAGAATAAAGATTTTCATGCCTATAGATTCTTGGCTGACAGTACAAAAGGTTTGATCGATTATTATGATGAAAAAGGAAATGTTCTTAGACGTCAATTTTTAAAATCTCCTATAAAATTCGGATCAAGAATTTCTTCTCCTTATAATTTGAAAAGACGAATAAAACATTATGGTTATCGAGTAAAGCCTCACAAAGGAACAGACTTTGCTGCTAGAGAAGGTACACCTATTATGGCAACTGCAGATGGAGTTATCACTGCTTCTACCCAAAAAGGAGGGAATGGAAAGTATGTTAAGATTAAACATAATAATACTTATGAAACACAATATCTTCACATGAGAAGAAGGAATGTTAAAAAAGGACAATTCGTGAAACAAGGAGATATTATTGGTTGGGTTGGTAGGACGGGAAGTACAGAGGGTAGACATGTTTGTTATCGTTTCTGGAAAAATGGAAGACAAGTAGACCCTTTCAAGCAAAAATTACCCGCAGCAAAACCGTTAAAGAAAAATGTGAAAGCTAAATACTTAAAATTTATTAAACCTATAAAAATAAATTTAGAGAATATTGAAATCACTCAAAAAAACATTAAATCATTAGAAATAATTGCTCAAAATTAATATTCATGGCCTTAAAAAACATCAATCCGACTTCAACAAAAGCGTGGCGAAAATTGACAGAACATTTTAATGAAATCAAAAATATTACAATTAAAAGTTTACATAACAATAGTGACAGAGAATTGGAATTCTCTATTAAAAATGATGATCTACTAGTCGATTTTTCTAAAAATAGAATTACAAACGAAACATTAGACTTACTCGTTTCATTGGCAAAAGAAATTGATCTAAAGGATGCTATTGAAAAACAATATTCCGGAGAGGTTATAAATGTCACAGAAGAAAGAGAAGTGCTTCATACCGCACTGAGAAGCTCTACTGAGGAACCTGTTCTGATAAATAATAAAAATATAAAGCCCCAAATAAAATCAGCATTAAAAAAGATTAAGGCTTTTAGTAATAAAGTGATTTCAGGAAAATGGAGAGGCTTTACTGGTAAAGCAATAACTGATATAGTAAATATTGGTATTGGAGGATCTGATCTTGGACCAGATATGGTTGTGGAATCTTTAAAATTTTATAAAAATCATTTAACTACTCATTTTGTATCTAATATTGACGGAGACCATGTCTCTGAAATTATTAAAAATTTAAATCCAGAAACAACCCTCTTCGTAATTGTTTCTAAAACTTTCACTACACAGGAAACAATCACAAACGCTAATACTATTAAAGATTGGTTTTTATCTCAGAAAAAATGCCCCACAACTATTTTTGATGTAGCTAAACACTTTATAGCAGTTTCTACAAATTTAAAAGCCGTTGAGGCTTTTGGAATCGATAAAACAAATATATTTCCAATGTGGAATTGGGTTGGAGGACGTTTTTCTCTTTGGTCTGCTGTAGGAATATCCATAAGCTTATCGGTCGGTTTTGAGAACTTTAAATCTCTTTTAGATGGAGCTGAAGAAATGGATATTCACTTTAAAAATGAAGACTTTGATAAAAATATTCCTGTAGTTTTAGCTTTAATAAGTGTCTGGTATAATAATTTTCATAAAGCTGAAACTGAAGCGATACTCCCATATACTCAATATTTAACTAAATTATCTGCTTATTTACAGCAAGCCATTATGGAAAGTAATGGAAAGAGTGTAGATAGAAATGGTGAAAAAATAAATTATCAAACAGGTACAGTTGTATGGGGAAGTACTGGAACAAATATGCAACACGCATTTATGCAACTAGTGCATCAGGGAACAAAACTAATTCCGTGTGATTTTATTGGCTACAAAGAATCTTTATATGGCTTAACAGATCATCATCAAAAATTAATGGCCAATTTTAATGGACAAATGGAAGCTTTAGCTTTCGGAAAAACAAAAGAGGAGGTTCATTTAGAATTAAAATCTTCTGGGAATCAAAATAAAATAGCCTCATTACTCCCTTTTAAGGTCTTCGAGGGAAATAAACCTAGTACCCGTCTTTTATTTGATAAATTAACTCCAAAATCTTTAGGAAAATTAATTGCTATGTATGAACACAAAATTTTTGTGCAAGGAATTATTTGGAATATCTACAGTTATGACCAATTTGGAGTTGAATTAGGAAAAGAATTAGCCAAAAAACTATTAAGGAAAGTTTAAAAATAACTTTCAATAATAAGAATGAGAGATTTAAAACTCTCATTTTCATAATTTTAACAATCCATTAACAGTTCTTTGTATATAAATTAACATTAAAATTATTTTTTTATATCTTTGACTACCTTAAAATTAAAACAATGAAAAAATTTAAAAACTTATTATTCGTAGCAATGTTCTTTATAACAGCTACAGTATTAGGACAAACTAGAATTTCAGGAACAGTTGTAGACGAAAACAACCAACCTCTTCCTGGAACAAGTATTCTTGAAAAAGGAACTACTAATGGGTCAGAAACAGATTTTGACGGGAAATTTACTATAAATACCAAATCTAACTCTGGTGTTTTAGTTGTTTCTTACATTGGTTACACATCACAAAATGTACCTTTCTCAGCTGGAAAGATGTTAATGATCAAATTACAAGAAGATGCTGACTCTTTAGAAGAGGTGGTTATTGTTGGAAAAGGGGTTATTGATTTAGCAGGTGGTAGGAAAACACCAGTTGCTGTATCTACAATTAAAGCTGCAGAAATTCAAAGAAAAATTGGAACGCAGGATGTTACAATGACTTTAGTTAATACACCATCTGTATATGTTGCTGGTCAAGGTGGGGGTTTTGGAGATACTAGAATTTCAGTAAGAGGGTTTGATCAAACAAATACTTCTTACCTATTAAATGGACAACCAATTAATGGTATGGAAGATGGTAAAATGTACTGGTCTAACTGGTCTGGTATTAGCGATATTGCAAGTGCAGTTCAAATTCAGAGAGGTTTAGGAGCATCTAAATTAGCAATATCTTCTGTTGGAGGTACTACTAACTTTGTAACTAAAACTACTTCTAAAAATCCAGGAGGATATTTCTCTACAGCAATGGCAAACGATGCTTACTTTAAATCTACAATGTTTTACAACACGGGTGTAAACGAAAGTGGTTTTGCTACTTCTGTTATGTTCTCTCACTGGGAAGGTGATGGTTACAACGAAGGAAACTTTGGACAAGGGCAAACTTACTTTGTCTCTTTTGGTTATAAAGCAAACGAAAAGCACAACTTTAACTTCTTGATTACTGGTGCTCCACAATGGCATGACCAAAATTATTCTAAAAGTATTTCTTCTTACCTAGAACATGGAAGAAGATATAACAGTAACTGGGGAACTTACCAAGGTGAGTATAAAACTGAAAGAAGAAACTTCTATCATAAACCAGTAATGAATATCAACTGGGATTTCGCTATTAGTGATGATTCTAATTTATCTACAGTTCTTTATGCTTCTTGGGGACGAGGAGGAGGAACTGGTAACAGAGGACGTAGAGTAAGAACTGCTGAGGGTCGTGTAGACTATGATGCAATTTATTCAAACAATGCTTCAGCTGGCAATGGGAACTTTGGAAATAGCGCATATATTACAAGAGCGTCTATGAACAATCATGCATGGTACGGGATGGTATCTAACTATGAAAAGCAAATTAATGACAATTTAGTTTGGAACATAGGAGCTGATTTAAGAACATACTATGGTACACACTTTAGACAAGTAAAAGATTTACATGGATTATCTTCTTGGACTGAAGACAGAAGATTAAAAGATGGATCTAACACAAGGGTTGGAGAAGTTTTATCTGTTACAGCTACAAATGCATATAGCGCAAATCCTTGGTCAACACTTACTGATTATGCAAGTGAAGGAAATAGAATTGATTATGATTCTAGTGAAAGAATTACATATGCTGGAATGTTTACTCAGTTAGAGTATTCTACTGATAAAGTATCTGCTTTTTTCCAAGGTTCATTATCTCAACAAAATCACCAAAGATTTGACAGATACGACTATGAAGCAGCTTTTAAAGATTCAGAGAAAGTTAACAACGTAGGTTATAATGTTAAAGCTGGTGGTAGTGTAGTTGTAGATGATAATAATAAATTATATGCTAATGCTGGTATCTATTCTCGTCAACCATACCATGATGCAATTTTTAATTCTTACGACCAACGTATAAGTCCTTATACTCAAAATGAGGATATTTTAGGTTTAGAATTAGGATATTCATATGCTAAAAATAACTTTACAGCAAATGTAAATTTATATAAAACTTCTTGGAAAAACAGAGTAGTAAGTTCTTCTAGAGTAGTTGATGGTTTAATTGAAAACACATTAAACTTCGGAGCTGAGCAATTACACCAAGGAATTGAAATTGACTTCAGAACAAGAATGTTTAATGACAAATTAACGTTTAAAGGATTTACTTCTATTGGAGACTGGGAATATGTAGGAAGTACTGTTCGTAGAGTTCAAGACGAAAACCAAAATATTATTTCTGAATCAGATAATGATGTTGATGGTGGTAAAGTTGGGGACGCTGCTCAGTTTACTTTAGGCTTTGGCTTAGATTATGCTATTACAAACGATTTTTCTGTAGATTTTGACTGGAGATTATATGATGGCTTGTATGCTAGCGTTGGAGCTGTTAAAGAAAATTTAGAGTTACCTTCTTATGATGTTGCAGATTTAGGTTTTTCTTATCACCTTCAAGTTGGAGAAAATAAAGACAAGTCTTTAGACTTTAGATTAAATGTAAACAACTTATTTTATGAAGTTTACTTAACTGATTTAAGAGACAATAGAGCGGCTTCTTCAATAGCTTCTGAAAACTGGAATGGAATTAATGTTTCTAACCGAGGAATGTTTGGTTGGGGTAGAACATGGAATGCTTCAGTTAAATATAACTTCTAATAAACAGAATATATAATTCAAAAAACCACCTCAATTGAGGTGGTTTTTTTTATTTACAAAAAAATAAAATTTATATTATTACTATAAATACTAAAAAAACTCTTTAAGTTTTATTGTATTATTTAAGTATAATCACTTGAATAGTATTATTCTTAATATTGCGTTAAAATTTAACATTATATTAACATAATCAGTCTTCAAATAGTGGATTTTTGTGTAATAATTTAACCTTATAATATTTATTAATGAAAAAATTTAAAAACTTATTATTTGCAGCATTGTTACTAGTAACAACTGCAGTATTAGGACAATCTAAGATTTCAGGAATAGTCGTTGATGAAAGTAATCAACCGCTCCCTGGAGCAAGTGTTCTAGAAAAAGGAACAATGAATGGGACAGAAACAGATTTTGACGGAAAATTTTCGTTAAATGCAAAATCCGAATCTGGTGTTTTAGTAATTTCGTATATCGGATACAAAACAGTAGAATTATCTTATTCTTCAGCAAAGAGCAACGTTGGTTCTATCCAATTAGAAGAAGGTGGTGACACTTTAGATGAAATTATTATTACTTCTACATCATTTGCAATTGACAGAAAAACGCCAGTAGCGGTTTCTACAATCAAAGCAGCTGATATTGAAAGAAAATTAGGAACACAAGAATTTCCTGAAGTTTTAAAATCAACACCAGGTGTTTACGCAACTAAATCTGGAGGTGGTTTTGGAGATGGTAGAATTAATGTACGTGGATTTAATTCAGAAAATGTAGCCGTAATGATTAACGGTGTTCCCGTAAATGATATGGAAAACGGTAGAGTATATTGGTCTAACTGGGCTGGATTATCTGACGTAACTTCTGCTATGCAGGTTCAAAGAGGTTTAGGTGCTTCAAAAGTAGCTGTTCCTTCTATTGGAGGTACTATTAATATCTTATCAAAAACTTCTGATGTAAATAAAGGCGGAAACGTTAATGCTTCAACAGGAAATAATGGTTACCAAAAATATGGTTTCACATTATCTACAGGTTTAATGGATAACGGAATTGCTGCAACAGTATCTTTCGCAAAAACATCTGGTGAAGGTTATATTGAAGGAACTCAATTCGAAGGTTCTAATTATTTCATTAACTTCTCCAAAGAAATTAATGAAAATCACAAAATATCATTTACTAGTTTTGGAGCTCCACAAAGACACGGACAAAGACAAAACATGAGTACAGTCTCTAAATACAGAAATGCAGAAGCTGGGAATCAATTTAACCCAGATTGGGGTTACAAAGATGGACAAGTAACTCATATTGAAGATAACTTTTATCATAAATCACAAACGTCTTTAAACCACTATTGGAAAATAAATGACGTAACTACATTATCTACTGCTGCATACGCATCATACGGTAGTGGTGGTGGTGGTGGAACTGCTGGAACTAACAGAGATTTATTTAATGTTAGAATTGGTGGTGCAGATCAACCTGTAGATTTAGACAATATTGTTGAAATCAACAGAGCAAATGGAGCTTTAGGATCAGAGGCTATTTTAAGAGCTTCAAGAAATGATCACGAATGGTATGGAGTTTTATCTACATTCAAAACAGATTTAACTGATGAGCTTGTTTTTATCGGAGGTTTAGATTGGAGAACATACACTGGAAAACACTTTAGAGAAGTTACAGATTTATTAGGAGGTCAGTATTACTTTGACAATAACAATGTTAATAACCCAAATGCAGCATTAGGTGTTGGAGACAAAATGGGGTATAACAATGATGGTAAAGTAGGATGGTTAGGGTTCTTCGGTCAATTAGAATATGGAACTGAAGATTTTGATGCATTTGTATCTACTTCTATCCAAAAAACTTCTTACCAAAGAATTGAATACTTTCTTTATGACTTGAGCACAGACGCTGGAAAAGAATTAGCTACTTCTGAAAAGATAAATCTTGATGGATATAGCATTAAAGGTGGGGTAAACTACCGTTTAGACGATGTTCAAAATGTTTTTGCTAATATTGGTTACTTTGAAAGACCTGCTGCATTTAATGCTGTTTTTAACGGATACAATAACACAAAAGTTAATAGAGATGCTGAAAATGAAAAAGTTTTCAGTATGGAATTAGGTTACGGTATTAGAGGTGAAAAATTTGCTGGAAATGTAAATGTATACAGAACACAATGGAATGACAGAACTTTTACAAGAAATATAAGGGCTACTGAACCTGGAGCTGAAGACTATACAGCAAACCTTTTAGGCGTAAACGCTTTACACCAAGGTGTTGAATTTGATTTTACTTACAAATATTCAAAGAGTCTTAACTTTACTGGAATGTTATCTTTAGGAGATTGGAAATGGGACAACAACTTAGAAGATGTTCCGGTTTTTAATGAAAATCAAGAAGAAGTAACTACAATATCTTTACCAATTCAAGGATTAAGAGTTTCTAACTCAGCACAAACAACTGCAGCTTTGGGGATGTTATATAAGTTTTGGGATAGAACAAGTATTACCGTTGATTATAATTACTTCGCAGACTTGTACGCTCAGATAGATGTATTAAACTATGCAAATGCTTCAGAAGCTCCAACTGACTCTTTTAAAGCACCAAGCTATGGTACGGTAGATGCAAGTTTACGTCACAGCTTTAACTTTGGAAAATTTGATACAACAGTTACGGCTCGAGTTAATAACTTACTTGACACAGAATATATAGCTGACGCTAGAGATGCTTCTGATCCATTAGTATTCTTTGGATTTGGTAGAACATTCAGTGTAAGTGCAAAAATTAAATTTTAAAAATAATAAACATGAAAAAAATATTTTATTCTTTCGCAATTCTTTCTCTAGTGTTTACATCTTGTAATCCAATGGAAGAAATTTATGAAGAAGTTGATGCTCAGGAAACTGTTATTTCTGGTGAAGCTCAATTTACTTTAACCGATGATGATTATGATGCTTTAGATAGAGGTTATGGAAACTTTAATTCTATAGATCAAGCAAAGTCATTGTTGCCTGATTTTTTATCAAATAAGTTTCCAGCTTGGGGAAGAGAATCTTTAGCTGATGTAACTTTCAAAGTATATCAGCCAGCTTATGATGAGAGAAGTCTAGAAGTTTATACTGTAAGCTCTCAAGATTATGCCGCAAATGGCCATACTTATGGAAACTTTAGTCGTGATTATCATATGACTGATTTCTTAGATGTTACTTACCCTAATCCTGCAAATAGATTATTGGTGTCTTTAACTTATAAATACTATTCAGGTGGAAGTGTATCTACACTTAACAATGGTTTCCTTTATGTAAACGGTGATTGGCAGTTTGTTACTGGTTTTACAAATGATGAATATGCAACAATGGGAGAAGGTTATCCAAATTTTTCAAATGAAGATGAAGCTCTAACTAAAATACCTTTATTTTTAGTAGAGAAGTTCAAATATTCGGGGAAAATGGCAGGAGATATCGAACCTATCATGTATAAATTATATGTTAGTGGTTCAACTCTTAGTTATGTTGCTAACTTTATATATGACGGTGCTGAATGGGCTGAGTATAAAAATGAAGTAAACGAGTCAGTAAAGTTTGGTCATGATGGTACTCAATGGGTTCCTGATAACACTATTAAATATACTCTTACTTCAGCTGATTATAGTCTAGTTGGAAATGGAAACTACGGAAACTTTGACGTTAGAGCAGGTAAAGATGAAGAATTAGAATCTGTACGTGTAAGTAAAATAAATACTATTTTATTAAACAACTTCCCTTCTGACGAAGAAGGTCAAAAGTATATCGTTACATATAACATTTACAATGGTGCTGCGGGCGTTTGGTCTTTAGCAGTAATTAAAGTAGGATCAGAATATGTTCTACAATAATTGAAAATCATAAAACACACTAAAAACCACCTCTAAAGAGGTGGTTTTTTTATACCTTTAATTCATAACTTTACAATATCTAAATTATATTTTAACTTATGAAAGACGTTCACACTTTTTGGCCTTATTCGGGTTTAGTTTTTTTAACTTTAAAGGATAGTAATAATATTTTTAGATGGTAAAGTTCATCAGTTATATCTTATCTCCAATTTTTATGGGGACCTTTTTTTTATTACTGGTCATTTTTCAGCCCTTACAATGGCTGAGTTTTAAGCTTTTTGGACTAGAGGCTCATAAAATAATTGTAGATACCTTAAACTGGTTTTTAGTGAAGTCTCTTCTAATACTTGGTATTACTGTTCTCTTTGAAAACAATCATAAACTTCCTGAAAACACAACCCTAATTTTTATAGCAAATCATCAAAGCCTATATGATATTCCACCCTTAATTTTTTACTTTAGAAAATATTACCCAAAATTTGTAGCAAAGATTGAATTAGGAAAGGGCATTCCAAGTATTTCATATAATCTAAAATATGGTGGAGCGGCTTTAATTGATAGAAAAAACCCAAAGCAGGCATTAACCGCTTTAAGTGAATTTGCTAAAAGAATAAACAAAAATAAATGGTCTGCGACTATATTTCCAGAGGGTACGAGAAGTAAAACAGGTAAACCAAAGAAGTTCTCTACAAATGGGATTAAAATGATTGCTAAATATAATGAAGAGGGTTTTATCGTTCCCATTACTATTAACAATTCTTGGAAAGTTTATAAGTATGGAAAGTTTCCTATGGGATTAGGTAGTCCAATTACTATAAAAACACACGAGCCATTGAAAATAAGCTCATTGCCGTTTGATGAGCTAATGCAAAAAGTTGAATCAACAATTATAAAAGACATAAAATAATTATATCTTTTTTTAAATTTACAAGAATGCAATCTTTTATTTCAGAGACTATAGATGCTATTTTAAGGACCACAAAGTCATTTGAGAACGTAGTTTTTATATTACCTTCTCAAAGAGCAGGGGTGTTCGTAAAACAAGCATTTAAAGATAAAATAAGTGCTGGTTTTTTGCCTGAGATTCAAAATATTGGAATGTTTATAGAAAATGTTTCTGAAATAAATAAAGTAGACAACATAGAACTGTTATTCCATTTTTATACGATCTATAAAAACACAGAAAAAATACCAGATTCATTTGATAGATTTTCTTCCTGGGCTCACACAGTTCTTCAAGACTTTAACGAGATTGATCAACATTTAATCAACTCTAAAGATCTATTTATTTATTTAAGAGATATAGAACGTTTAAAGAAATGGTCTGTAAAAGGTACATTCAAAGAAACGGGTTTAGTGAAAGATCACTTTTCATTTATTGGAAAATTGGGAGAATACTATCCAAAATTTTATAATTACTTAAGAGATAATAATATTGGATATCAAGGTTTAATTTATAGAGAAGCAGTTAATAAAATTGATGATTTCATTTCTAGAAATAAAGAAAAGAAATTTTTCTTTATTGGTTTTAACGCCTTAAATAAAGCTGAAGAATTTTTATTTCAGAAAATGCTTTCTTCCAAGAATACAGATATATATTGGGATATAGATAAATCTTTTTTAGAGGATAACCATCAAGCAGGTAATTTTATTAGAAAATATAAAAATAGTTGGAAACATTACGAAAAGAATGATTTAAAAATAATTAGTAATAATTTTTCTACTCATAAAAACATTAAAGTAGTTGGCCTTTCAAAAAATATTTCTCAAATAAAATATGCTGGAGAAATATTATCAAAATTTCCTGTATTACAAAATACTGCAATGATCTTATCTGATGAGACCCTACTTCCAATCACATTAAACTCATTACCTAAAAATGTAGATGCTCTAAATATAACTATGGGGTATCCTTTAAAATACATCCCATCTACAAGTTTGATTTATAGTGTTTTTCAGCTGTTTTTATCTCAAGAAAAATTACAAAAAACAATTGATAATTTATTTTACCATAAAGATGTAATCCGATTTATAAAAGAAGCATCAATTTATAAATTATTAAAATTAAAAGAATGTTCTATTGCTGATGACATAGCAATAGCGATAGCAAAAGAAAATAATACATTCATTAGTCTAGAATATATAAACTCTTACTTAAAGCCTCTTGACCCAGAAAAACATAAAGCAATAGTCGCTATTTTTAAGCCATTTGAAAGTATAGATAATTTTATTATGCGAATTATTAATTTAATCGATCTCTTAAAAGAAGATGCAGATCTATTAGAAAAAGAGTTCTTATTCCGTTTTTATACTGTTTTCATGCAACTAAAAAACTTGCATAATAACTTCAACTATTTTCAAGATTTAAAAATATTACATCAATTCTTTAAACAATTGATTGGATCCGAGAGCTTATCATTTCAAGGGGAGCCATTAAAAGGATTACAATTAATGGGAATGTTAGAAACGCGTGTATTAGATTTTGAAAATATAATTATCACTTCAGTTAATGAAGGAATTTTACCTGGGAACAGTCAACAACAATCATTTATACCATTTGATGTAAAGGTGGAGTTTGACTTCCCTACTTATAGAGAAAAAGATGCAATTTTTTCATATCATTTTTTTAGACTATTACAAAGAGCAAAAAAAGTTTATATTCTCTATAACACAGAACCAGATGTTTTTGGTAGTGGAGAAAAAAGTCGTTTTGTAACGCAATTGGAAATGATCCGTGAAGATTTGCAGCAGAAAATTATAAGCCCTAAAGTGGTTACAGAAAAAAAAGTGTTAAAAGAAATTCCTAAAAGTAATGAGGTAATGATCTCTCTAAAAAAATTAGCAAAAGAAGGAATTTCGCCCTCAGCATTGACAAACTATTTACACAATCCAATTGCCTTTTATAAACAAAAGGTTTTGGGAATAAAAGAAATAAAGGACGTAGAGGAGACTATTGCTTATAATACACTCGGAACAGTTGTACATGAGACATTAGATGAGTTATATACTCCTCTTGTTGGTCGATATTTGTCTTTAGATGATATTGCCGTAATGCAAAATAAAATAAAAATACTTGTAACAAAGCATTTTAAAATTTGGTTTAAAAATGGTGATTTAAAAACAGGCAAAAATAGATTAATTTTTGAAGTTGCTGTTCGGTTTGTTGAAAATTTCTTGAAACAAGAAAAAGAGCTTTTAAAAAATGATGGGAATCAATTAAAAATAATCGCTACAGAAGAAGATATAGAGACAACTATTACTGTTGAGGGAATTAATTTTCCAATAAAGATTCATGGTAAAGTTGATCGAGTTGACGAGCTAAATGGAGTTACAAGGATTATAGACTACAAAACAGGTATGGTGGATCAAGGGAATTTAAAAGCCAATGATTTTACAAAATTTAGAGAGGATAAATACCATAAAGCGGTTCAAGTTTTACTCTACGCTTTTCTTTACATAAAAGATAAAAATTATGATTTTAACAATCCTCTAGAAGCAGGGATTATTTCATTTAAAAATTTAAAAAAAGGATTTCTAGCAATAAATTTCTCTAAAATAAGAAGTAAAAATGATCAAGTAATTACTGAGGAAAGATTAGAAGAATTTATGGCAGAGATAAAGAATATTTTATTAGAAATATACAATATAGAAATTCCGTTTATAGAGCCTACAGATTTAAAGTATTAAAATTTTTCTCTTAAAATTAGCAGAGGAACGTCACAGTAAAACTCTTCCTTTAAAATAACATTTTTCTCCCAAAGCTTTTTAAAAAACCCCCTTTTCCGTCTAAAAACACATAACAAATCTGGATTCATTATTTTGATATTCCCAAGAACGCCTTGGTATGTTGTAGGGCTTTCGGTAATTGTTAATGAAGATTTTAAAGCTTCTAAATCAGAGTCTAAAATTAAATCCTCACTTGTATGTTTCGGAGTTTTTACTAATAATAAATGTGCACTAGCATCAAAAATATTTATAAACTCATGTAACGGCTTTAGCGTATTTTTTTTTGTTAAAATACCAGATTTAAAAGCAGTTAAAATAGATTTTATAGGTTGATAAATATATCCGTTAGGTATTATCAGAATAGGTATTTCTGTCTTTTTGATAATACTTCCTGTTGTTCTACCTAAAAAAATTTCTTCTTTAATTGAGTTACTTTTTGGTCCAACTATTACTAGGTCAATCTCTAACTCACTATTTATTGAGTCAATTGAGTCTAAAACGCTTCCCTTTGCCGAAATTAAATTAATTTCTATATTTTTTCTATCAATAGAGTTAACAACAGAGCGCATATACAGATTTGTTTCACGCTCTATAATTGAACCTATATTAATAATAGTACCTGCTTTTGTTTGAAAATTATAAGCTCTGAAAACAAAGATTTTTGCATCAAATTTTGTTGCAAATTCAATAGCATATTGCAATGTATTTGAAGCATTATCTGTAGAGCCAATAGGAACTAAAATATGTTTCATTATTAGAAGTTTTTATGCGGGCAAAGGTACAGATTTTTATACGATTTGTGTTTTTAAGTATGAAGGAAGTGTACCTTTGTGGCAAAATTTACTTTTTGAAAACAGATATTAGTTTTAAAAATCTTAATAGGTTAGCGATCCCTGCATTAATTGCGGGAATAGCAGAGCCACTTCTATCTATAACAGACACTGCAATTATTGGAAATATAGATATAAATGCCGTAGAAAACCTAGCTGCTGTTGGTATAGTTGGTGCATTTATATCTATGTTGATTTGGGTTTTTGGACAAATTAGAAGTGCTATTTCTTCTATCATTTCTCAATATGTAGGCGCTAATAAATTAGACGAAGTTAAAGAATTACCTGCACAAGCAATAATTATAGTAATTATAACGAGCCTTATAGTTTTGGTAATTTCATACCCATTTGCAGCAACTATTTTTAAGTTTTATAATGCCTCTGGATTAGTCCTAGAATATGCTGTTGATTATTTTAAAATACGCATTTTTGGATTTCCTTTTTCACTATTTGTTTTTGCTGTATTTGGTGTTTTTCGAGGTCTCCAAAATACTTATTATCCAATGATGATTGCAATTATTGGCGCCCTTTTAAATATTGTGCTAGATATTGCCTTAGTATATGGAGTTGAGGGATTTATAAGTCCAATGTATATTAAAGGAGCAGCATATGCAAGTGTAGTTTCACAAATTACAATGGCATTAATCGCAGCTTTTTTATTGATTAAAAGAACTTCAATATCACTAAAGATACATCTCCCGTTTAATAAGGAAATTAAACGATTATTATATATGATGTCAAACTTATTTGTAAGGACTATCGCTTTAAATATTGCTCTTTATTTTGGCACATCATACGCAACAAGTTATGGAAAGGAATATATAGCCGCTTATACGATAGGTCTAAATATTTGGTTTTTGGGCGCATTTATGATTGATGGCTACTCTAGTGTTGGAAATATTCTTTCTGGAAAATTAATTGGGGAAAGGGACTATAAGACACTCTTAAGACTAAGCACTAAGCTTACAAAATATGGATTTTTAATAGGTGTTTTTTTAGCAATTGGTGGTTTTATTTTTTATGATTTTATAGGTATGATTTTTACTAAAGAAACCGATGTACTAGAAAAATTTAATGAAACTTTCTGGATTATTTTAGCCATACAACCTATATGTGCAATAACATTCATTTTCGATGGGATATATAAAGGAATGGGAGAGATGAAGGTATTAAGAAACTTACTGTTATTTTCTTCAGGAATTGTATTTATTCCTGTTTTGCTTTTTTTGGATTATTTAGATTATCAACTTCATGCAATTTGGATTGCTTTTACTTGCTGGATTATTATTCGAGGATTTCCACTAATTATACTTTTTAGAAGAAAGTTTTTACCTCTTGCTCAAAATAAATAATAAAACTATGTTTTCAAAAAATTGATTTGGTGAATAAAAACTTACTTTTGAATTAAATTAATAGTAAAATGAACACAACTCGCGAAAAAGGAAGTTTATTTGTCAAAATAGAAAATAGAATTGCTACTATAGAATTTGGTCATCCATCAGGTAATTCTTTTCCAAGTGAATTATTAATAAGATTAACTCAAGAGATCAACTCACTTTCTCATAATAGTGATGTTGCCGTTATTATTTTGAAATCTGAAGGAGATAGTACTTTTTGTGCTGGAGCATCTTTTGATGAATTAATTACTATTACTAATTTAAAAGAAGGTGCCAATTTCTTTTCTGGTTTTGCAAATGTGATTAATGCTATGAGAACATGTACTAAATTAATTATTGGCCGAGTTCATGGAAAAACTGTAGGTGGAGGGGTTGGCTTAGCAGCTGCATGTGATTATGTTTTAGCAACTGAAAGAGCATCTATAAAATTGTCTGAATTAACTATAGGGATTGGCCCTTTTGTAATAGAACCAGTTATAAACCGTAAAATAGGATTATCTGGGTTTTCTGAATTATCATTATCTCCATCAGAATGGAAAAATGCATATTGGGCTAAAGATAAAGGCTTATTTAATAATGTGTTTGAAACAACTAAAGAATTAGATCTAGCTATAAACTTATTGACTGAGGAATTCGCGTCTTATAATCCTGATGCATTATTAGAAATGAAAAAAATTCTTTGGAAGGATACTGATCATTGGGCAAATTTATTAAAGGAAAGAGCAACAATTTCCGGAAAATTAGTACTATCAAAATTCACAAAAATAGCATTAGAGAAGTTTAAAAGAGCAACATAAAAAAAATTAAAAATATAATTGTTATGGGAGGGGATTATTTATTTGCAGTATTAGCAATAGGATTAGTAATTATGTATTTTTACAAGAAATTTAGAAACAACCGTAGATGAGTATAATTAGAATTACAAAACAGTTTAATTTTGAAGCAGGACACGCTCTATATGGATATGATGGGAAGTGTAAAAATGTTCATGGTCACAGTTATAAACTATCGGTCACTGTTTCTGGAGAACCAATTACTGATAATACAAATGTAAAATTTGGGATGGTAATTGATTTTTCTGATTTAAAGAAAATTGTAAAAGAAGAAATTGTTGATGTATTTGATCATGCCACAGTATTTAACCAAAATACACCTCATATTGAATTAGCAAAAGAATTAAAGGACAGAGATCATCATGTCATTTTAGTAGATTATCAGCCTACAAGTGAAATGATGATTATCGATTTTGCTGCTAAAATCAAAAGCAGACTTCCTAAAAATATTAAATTATTTTCCTTAAGGCTTCAAGAAACTGAAACTTCTTTCGCCGAATGGTTCGGTAGTGAAAACTAATATTAAACTAAAAATGACTAATTCATTCACTTATATTTTATCAATTAACGGTTTATTATTTTTATTGAGTCTTATTTGTTGGAAGTTTCCTCCAAAAAAAATAAATAATTTATACGGATATAAAACATTTAGAACAATGCAAAATATTGATATCTGGAATTTTGCAAATAAAGCTTTTAATAATAGTCTTTTAATTTATGCTGGGATTTCCTTTATAGCGGGATTAGTTCTCGCTTCTTTGGGGGGAGATAGTCTCACCTGGCAGCCAATGGCTCTAGCTATGTTGACTATAATCGTCTGCATTATAAAGACAGAAAAATCTATTTCTGAAATCTATGATGATGATGGTAAACGATTAAAGTCTAAAAATTAGCTAGAAAAGAAATTGAAATATTTCTCCCGGGAGCAGAAATTCCAGAAGCAAACTCCATGTAATGTTCATCCAACAAGTTAGAAATTCTTGCCTGAAAAGAAAGGTTTTGATCAACAATATACTTCCCGTTTATCCCTAAAGTAGACCAACTTGGAGAGCCATAATATTTATTTATATCACTAATAGCATTTGAATCTACTATTGGTGTTAAATCATGATTATCTATACCTTCAGTAAGATTAAAATCTTTTATGTTTTTTTTACTATTAAATCTGAAATCAGCTCCAAACTCTAACTTATTATATTTGTAATTTAACTCAAATTGTCCAAATAAAGGAGGGATGGAGGACATCGGTTCTTTGCTATCATATGTTCTTCCTTTTGTTAATGTAATAAATCCAGATGTGTTCCATCTTTTTGTGATTTTACCTAAATAACTACTTGTAAAACCTGTTATATAAGCAGTTCCTTTATTTTGATTACTGACAGCATTCCCAAATTCCCCATCAAACTCAACCTGAAGTATGCTCCCATCAATATTGTACACAAAATCTCTTTGTATATAATCATCTAAGAGTGTATAAAAAATACTTCCTCCAAATCTAAACCGTTTATTGTTAAAATATTTCTGAATTCCAAATTCTGCACTATAGGCAAACTCTGGAGCTACAGCAATATTTGGTATTGTAACAATTCCTGCTTTTTCTCTAACCCTACCTATGTCATCTATATTTGGAGATCTAAATCCAGAAGACAATACACTGTTTATTTGCCAATTTTTATTTGGCTTGTAAACATATCCTAAAGTTGCTGTCGTCGCAGAATTATCTAATTTAATATTTGCCCTAGGTAAAGTAATAAATGTTTGATCTATCCATTTTGCCTCTAAATGAGTATTTGTAAAACGAATACCCGAATTTAATGTAGACTTACTACTTAAGTCTTGTCGGTAACCTATATAAAGGGCAGAACTTAAATAACTACTCCCTCCATCTGGATAACGTGACTGTATTATAAATTCATCTGAAGACCCTAGTATTTCGTTATTTAAAACTGTTAATGTTTTTCCGTAAGAATTAGAATTAACATTATTGTGAGCAACCTCAAAACCATAAGTTAATATTTGCTTTTGATCCTTTTTAATTGGGACAGAAAAATCACCATTAATACTAAAAATATTAACGGCCTCTTGTCTATAAGAACGATCCAAGCTTTGAAATTTTCGCTGAACTCTACTCTCTGTAATGTTTTGATAAGCAAAGGTTAACGTCCCTTTATCTAACCAGTTTTTATTAGGGCTTATACTTATTTGTGGAGAAAATAAAAAACGCGTTTGAGGTCCGTAATACCATTCTGAAAATTTTAAAGAGGAGGCATCTGATTGATCTTTTAATTCTGTCAACCTATCAAATCTTTGAATGTTAGAGGATTTTGAATATTGAATATTTATATTTAAATCAGTATTTTCTGATAATGGAAGATAGAACTTTTGTAAAACGTCTGTTTGAGAATATCCCGTATTTTTTTGAAGGTTAATATTTGCATTCACTGTTGAATTTTCATTATAGTTCTTATCACTATTCTCTGAAAAATAAAAAACATTCCCCCAGTCTTCAAAGCCATGAGATCGATTTTTCCCCATTTTTAAATCTCCAAAATCACTGTGAGAAATACTTGTAAAGGAAGCCCATTTTTTTGAGCTAAACTCTGCTGAAAAATTAGAAGTAATTTCACTATTTACACTTGAAAGCCTACTAAAAAATGAGGTCTGTAAATTTATTTTTTTAGATAATTTTGGTGTTTTTGTATAATAATGGATAACCCCTCCTAGTGCATCTGATCCATAAATTACAGATGATGGACCAAATACTACTTCTGTCTTATCTAATTGGTTTGGTGCAATTGTAATTGCATTTTGAAGATGTCCTTTTCTATAAATAGCATTATTCATTCTAACACCATCAACTACCAACAAGACTCTGTTAGATTCCATACCTCTCAGTACTGGGCTACCTCCACCAAACTGAGATTTTTGGACTTTAATCCCCGGTATTGATGCTAATAAATCTGCCGTGGTTTGAGGAGAAATTTTCTGAATATCTTTTTGAGACAAAACAGCAATTTGTTCTGCTATCCTATTGCCTTTTTCTTTGCTTTTAAAAACAGATAATATAATCTCATCTAACTGTTCTGACTCTTTTGTCAAGAAAACAATGTAGTTCTTAGTTTTTAAATCAATTTTTTTTACCTGAAAAAGAGTATACGAAATATGTGAAAAGAAAATAATTTCATTTTTTCTTAATGAAGATATATCAGCTACTCCAATATTATTTGTAGTTAAAGTTATTGTTTGACTTCCATTAAAAATAGAAACATTTTTAATGGTTTTTCCCGTCTCTTTGTCTAAGACAGTAACTTCTTGCGAGAAATTATTGAGAGTCAAAAAAATAAAAAAAATAAAAAATACTGTTTTCATTAACTAAATACTGTTTCTAAAATTGTTAAAGATTTTGGTTTTTTAAAGCCGTCCAAATGTAATTCAAAATATCTGATTACTATCTGCAAAAGGGCTTGTCTTTCTTGTTTGTTAAACAATACATTTTCAATAGCATCAAAATTTGTGCCTAAAAGAGTTTTAAAAAGAATTAAATTGCTATTTACAATACAATTTTTATCAGTAAAAGCATTCGTAAAGCTTCCTTCGAATAAATTAAAACTACTCGCAGAGTTTTGACTTAACAGATCTGGATAGAATCCTAAAAACCTAGTTAAGTTCATTAAAAAAAGTAAATGAAAGTTAGCGATTTTATCATGTGTATCTAACCACAGAAAAGCCGTCTCTATATATTCGTATAAGACATTATTTTCTTCCTCTTCTTGAATACTACTCGATAAAATTTCTGATAAAAAAAGTACAATAGATTGTTTTACAATATCAGTATGAATCGACTTATAAGCATTAGAAATATGAACTTCTTTTATAGAGTGTAAATTCGATTTTGGCTTGTGGCTAGCCTCTAGAATAAGTTGTGTTAAAGGTTGAAAATAAGCTGCTTTTAAATTACCTTTTCTGTTTTTTAAAACTCCTCGAATTAAATATGTTTTTACCCCTAATTTCTCAGTAAAACATTTTACAATTAGACTAGACTCACTATATTTTAATGTGCTTAGGACAATTGCTTTTGTTGTGATTAAAGCCATTAATTTACAATTGCAATTTTAGTGATTGATGTCTCTGAGGCGTCGTCATTTGACAATAGAACGATATAAATACCGGAGGAGACTGGATTTCCTGCAAGATTTTTTTTGTCCCAAATAACTTTTCCGCCCTGTAATTGCTCGCCCTCTACTACATTTGTTTCAAAAACTAAATTCCCTGCAACATCTATAATTTTTAAATTTGTGCCTTTAGGTAAATGGGTTCCATTTCTACCGTCGATTGTAATTATTTGATGTTTTTTTAAAGAAGGGTTAGGGTAAGCATAGACATCGCCTAAAAAGCTCCCAAAGGGAGCTACATTGCTATTGTAAGCAACTATCCCTTTGTCTGTAGCAAAATAAACTTTACCGTTTTTTTCATCTACTTTGATTTTCAATATTCTATTTGATGGTAATGGTGAATTATTTTTATTAAAAATAGCCAAAGTTCTTTGTCCATTAGGATTTGTATATAATACACCCCCGCTATCTGTTCCAAACCATTTATTATCTGCACCATCTATAGAAATAGTATTTACAGTTTGATCTCCTAATAATTTTCTAGCAATACCGTCGTCTAAAATAATTATAGGCTGAGCTATTATTGTATTATCCTCAAAAATATTAGCTGCATTATTAAATACAACAAGACCAGATTGAGTTCCTAACCAAGCTCTATTGTTTTTATCTATAGCTACAGTTCTTACATTTAAATCCGGTAACCCTCCAGAAGCTATGCTTGTATTTAAGGCTTTTTTTCTGTTTCCATTTTCATTATAAATATAAACCCCATTCCTTCTTGTTCCAATCCAAATACTATTATTTCGATCTACAACAACTTCATTTAAACCATATGCAGGACTTGTCTTAATTATATTTAAGTCAATTTCAGACCATTGTAAATTAGTAGACAACTTTTTTAACTCTGTATCACCTCCAATATTTGTAACCCATAAATCACCTTGATTGTCAAAAGCAGTTCCACTAATTCTAACCGTAACTCTACTAGGGTTATTTGCAAGAATATCTTCTAAAGGACTATTTAATTGATTATAGAAGTTTTTTATCTCATCATTTTCTACCACCAATAAACCTCCTGTAGAAACAGAGTTTATATCATCCGTATCTCCAAAAGAACTTATATAGACTCTATTCTCATGATTAGGATCAATAGAAACATAGTTTAAATCTGTGAAAGGTGTTTCCAGATTAAAACCATTGTTTATCCATTGTTCTCCATTGTAATGAGAAAAACCCTGTTTTTTTTCAATAGGGGTATAAGTGTTATTGTAACCCCCATAAACTATCCATAAATTGTCATTTTTAGCATCTATCGTAAAGACTTCATTTGATAAGGGACCAACAGGGTGAATTTCTAAAAAATTTAATAGATTATCTGATGAAGTATTTAAAATACCATATTCTTTAGTCGCTAGATAAATTGCATTATCGATTACGAGTGATGAGTTTAATGTAAAATCAAAATCAGTATTCGTTTCTACACTTAAAACTTGATTCAAGTTTAGATCAAAAATTTTTGCCGACTTATTTAGTGCTATTGATAAATTTGAGCTAGTGCTTTTAATTCCTTTTATAGGTTCGATAAAATTATTTTGTGAAACTAATATAGATCCATTAAGATGAAATAATTCTGTATTGGATATTGCATATATTTTACTATTAAAAACTGTAATTCCTTTAAAAGAGTCACCAGCAAAATTTTGTTGCCATAAGTTAAAGTCAATCAATAAATCATTTGTTACATCTGCAGAGAAGACACCATCTTCGGTTGCTGCATAAATTATTTCATTAAATATTGTTGTTTGGTATACCTTTACGTCGCTTGAGTTATTCCCAATAAAAAAAGTATCTCCAAATTCTAGATTCTCAATATCATAAACGACAACCGCAAAAGGAGTAGAAAGATAGAGTTTATTGTTAAATTCTGAAATATGATTAATGCTTTTTTCGCCTGTCTGGTTAAAACTGATAATATCTGACGAAATAGTTATACTACCATCCTCATCTACTACTTCTAATAAGCCGTTTTGGTAGCCTATTACTAACCTTTTAAAAGCTTCGCTATAATGAATAGATGATGTAGATTCTCCCGACAAACCCTGAATTGAAGAAAGTTTATTTATTCTTTGTGAGCTAATATTATAAGTAAATACTGCGTTATCTGTCATTGCGTAAATAACATTATCTACTTTTATAAAGTCTTTTATGTTATTGTAAGAATAAAAATCTTCCCATGAATCACTATAATCTGTTTGAGAAAAAACAGAAATCGTAAGTGTTAAAAATATTAAAAGGGCTATTTTTTTCATGCTTTAAATAAGTAAACCAAAGATATTTATTTATTGTTGTAATAACGAGAAAAATAAATACATTAGTACATCTTAAAAATCTTTTTAATGGCGGTAGAAATCGAGAGAAAATTTTTAGTTAAAAACAATTCATTTAAGCAAGAAAGTTTTGCTGAAAAATCAATGAAACAAGGATATTTAAATTCAAATAAAAATAGAACTGTTAGAATTAGAATTACTGATGATAAGGCATTTATAACTGTAAAAGGAAATTCAAATTCTACAGGGGTCTCGAGATTTGAATGGGAGAAAGAAATTGATAAACTTGAAGCTGAAGAGCTTTTACTATTGTGCGAGACAACAATCATTGAAAAAAATAGGTTTTATGTGAAAAGTCATCAGCATGTATATGAAATTGACGAGTTTTTTGGCGATAATTACGGTTTAATTATCGCAGAAGTTGAATTAAAAAACGAAGATGAAGCTTACACAAAACCTTTATGGCTAGGTGAAGAAGTAACTGGCCGAAAAAAATATTATAATTCTAAATTAAGTAAAAACCCTTTTAAAGATTGGAATTAAACTTATTTATATTTAGTTAAATAAGGTTATAAATACTTAAAAAATGACTTAAGCTACCTAGTAAGACAAATACATGAAATATCGCATGATTATAAGGTAGTTTTTTTATTGAATATAAAATGGCTCCTACGGTATAAAAAAGACCTCCTAAAATCAATAAATAAAGTTCATTCTTGGACAAACTACTAGCTAATGGCTTTATAAATAGAAGAACCTGCCATCCCATTAATAAATATATTACAGTAGATATTTTATCATATTTCCCTGTAAAAAAAAGTTTTAAAATGATACCAAAAAAAGCAAAAAGCCAAATAAAAATAAACATATACCAGCCTAAAGAAGAGTCTAAGCCTACCAAACAAAATGGAGTATAGCTCCCGGAAATTAAAACATAAATAGCCGCATGATCGAAAATATTTAACTTTCTTCTTATTTTTGGTTTTTTTGAAGCGTGATAAAATGTAGATGCAGAATATAAAATAACTAAGCTAGTCCCGTAAATAATAAAACTTACCGGTTTCCAAAAACCATTATATTCAAATGATTTTAAAATTAAAAGAGGGAATGCTAAAAGAGATAGGAACAATCCAAGACCATGGGAAAAAACATTCAAAAACTCTTCTTTTTTGCTGTAAATATGGTTTAATTTTTCACTCATTTTTGTTTTAACTTAGTGTCTTTCATGTATTTTTCATCATCAAGTAACTCATTCTCTATTAAAGAGAATATTTTATTTTTTAATACATCTATGTCTGTTACCTTTAGTCCTTTTGTAGGAACAAAATTAAATTGTCTTATTCTAAATAAACCAGGTCCTCCTTTAAAGATGTCCCAAGAAAAAAAACGCTTACAATCGTAATAAACCTGAGGTATAATTGGAATTTGATGTTCTATTGCTAAACTAAATGCTCCATTTTTAAAGGAAGCCAAAACAACCTCTTCTGAAGGCACTAAACCTTCTGGGAAAATAGCAATACTTGTGCCATTTTGCATTCTTTTTTTCGCCATTTCATATACTCTCTTTCTGCTTTTTGGACTATTTCTATCAACCATAATAACAATTCTTTTATAAAAAAACCCAAAAATTGGAATTTTGACTAATTCTTTTTTCCCTACAAAAACAATTGGATTTTTACTTGATGCAATCAAAACAAAAGGGTCCATTAATGAAGCATGATTTGGGCAGAACATATAACTTTTATTTGAATCAATTATCTCATCAAATTGAAAGTTTAATCGAAAACCCATACAATAAATTAGGACTTTAGCCCAAATTCTTACAAGTCTCCACAAATAAGGGTAATAAGATTCTTTTATTGATAAAATAAATAATAATGGTGACATTAAAATAACTGTCCCTGTTATTAACAGGTAAAACCAAAGTCGCCAAATTAAAAGAAATGGAGTTTTTATGAATTTCATATAACCCCAAAAATACTAATATTCTTTTGTTTGATTGGTTTTCTTAAACAAAACCTTATTTTTGCTTTAGCTGTCAGTATTATTTTATGTCTATGTCATCATTTACTAATCAATAGTATATGGATAACTTTAAATTTGCTAATTATATTTAAAACAAAATTAATGTCAAGAATTTTAACAGGAGTTCAAAGTACAGGAACTCCACATTTAGGGAATTTATTAGGTGCTATTCTACCTGCTATTGAAATGTCAAATAATCCTAGTAACGAGGCATTCCTATTTATTGCAGATATGCATTCTCTTACCCAAATAAAAAATGGAAAAGAATTAAGAGAAAACACATATAGTACTGCTGCTACTTGGCTTGCTTGTGGTTTAGATGTATCTAAAACAGTTTTTTATAGGCAAAGTGACGTGCCAGAAGTTACTGAATTAAGTTGGTATTTGAGCTGTTTTTTTCCATATCAGAGACTAACTTTAGCCCATAGCTTTAAAGATAAATCTGATAGGCTTGGTGACATAAACTCTGGGTTATTTTCATATCCAATGTTAATGGCTGCAGATATTTTGTTATATGATGCAGAAATTGTGCCTGTAGGAAAAGATCAATTACAACATTTAGAAATGGCTAGAGATGTTGCTAATAGATTTAATAATATTAATGGAGAAACATTAATTGTGCCTTTAGCAAAAACACAAAAACAGTTACAGTTAGTTCCTGGAACAGACGGTGAAAAAATGAGTAAATCAAGAAATAATATAATTAATATTTTTCTGACTGATAAAAAGTTACGCAAACAAATTATGGGGATTAAAACAGACAGCTTATCTGTTGAAGATCCGAAAAATCCTGATACTGATTCTGTTTTTGAACTTTATAAACTTATAGCTTCTCCTGAAAAAACATTAGATATGCGTAATAACTATCTGTCAGGAAACTATGGTTATGGTCAAGCAAAGCAGGCCTTATTTGAGCTAATAGTAACTAAATTTGCAACAGTGCGCGAACGTTACAACCATTTTATGGAAAATAAAAATGAAATAGATGAAGCATTATCTATTGGAAAAGAAAAAGCTCAAAAAGTAGCTGTAACTGTTTTACAAAGAGTTAGGGGAAAAATCGGCTATTAATTAAATAATCATGTAATACTCCTTTGGATTATTGGAATAGTAAAATTTATTGGGACATTTTAAGGTCTAGATTTTTTTTTCTTAACTTATTGAATCTTCATTGATTTTGCAATTGCTTCTAGTTCAAAAATAAATTCTCTTTTATTAATGGAAGGGGCGTAAGTAAATCCCTCAAAAACAACCAATCTATTATTCTTTTTGTCTATTACCGTGTAATTTAAAAATGGGCCTGCCATAAAATCATTTTTTACTTCCCATTTTCCTCGAGTTTCATATGCTTTTTTACCATCAATTTTTGTTTCAGAAGTCCGGGGGGTAAATGCTTTTTCCGTAATCATATGCATTGTTTCTGGGTTTGAGCCAGGTATGTGCTTTTTACCTATTAAGTTTCTAACTTCAATAATACTTTCCACTACTTTATTTTCATCTTCTAACGGAAGACTATAGACTAAAATATTATTACTCCCTGTTTTTGCAATTCCACTTTTTAAATGTTGTCGTAACCATAAAAAATTTCCAGTATCCTCTACTGTTCTATATGTATTGGGTATTATAAAAGAAACTCCAATATTTTTAGTCGTTTGAAATTTAGCATTGTCTATTGTAGATTTAAGAAAAATCTTTTGAGTAGTAGTGATGTCTGCTTGCCTAAAGGTTGCTAAAATCTCTTCTTCATATTTCTTAAGTAACCTTATTATGCTATCATCATCTTTTGCAGATAAATAAATTACTGTTTGTGGTTTTGCGTATACATTATATTTAACAGAAAAATATTCTTTTTTGGTTTTCTCAATAATTAATAGACTCCTAGAAGCTTTCATCATTGTCCCAAAACCATTTGGAGCTACTTGAGATAATGTAGTTGTGGCTTCTGGTTGTGGGAGACCATAAATAATTTTAGTAAAAGAATCCCTTATTTGATCCCCTACATCACCCAGCCAATTGCTGCTTTTAACTACAATCATTACTCTATTTATATTTCCAACAGACCGTTTTTGAACAAAGGAGTTATTATTGTCGCAAGACAACAACATGATTATTGTAAAAAACAGATATAATAGTTTTTTCATAATTTGTTTTTTTTATTTAATTTCTTGTGAACCAAGTATTGTGGCATTTCTTTATACTAAAAAGGTAAAATTCTATTAATTATATGGAGTTCAAAAAAATTATGCTTTTGGAACTGCCATTCTTTTTGGGTAGATGCTTAGTCTTTGTCCTATTTTTAAACGCGTTGATTTTAGGCGATTCCAACGCCTAATATCACTTACTCTTACTCCAAATCTATTTGCTATTTTACCTAAAAAATCTCCACTCCTAACCCTATAGCGAATACGCTTATCCATTTCAAAATACTTAGGAAGTGGCTTTTCTCTTTTTGCATTATCTGTTTTTGTTAATGCATACAAGTCTAGTTCTTTGTCTAAAAAGGCAAGTGTATTCTTTACTGGAAGAGTAATTGCATAATTCTTTTCAGAGACAAATGGAATTATATTTAATTTAAAAGAAGGGTTTAAAAATTTTATTAACTCTGAACTGATCCCAGTTATTTCTGATACTTGATCAAAACTAATTGTTTTTTTAACCCGTATGGTATCTGTTTCGAAATAACGAATTTGAGGGGTTTTTGGAACTAATTGATGTTCTTTTTGATATTCAAATAAATACATGGTTGCGTAAAAAGCTGGTACATATCCTGCAGTTTCTCTAGGTAAAAAGGGGCGGATATTCCAATAATTTCTATAGCCCCCAGAACGCTTAATCGCTTTTGAAACGTTTCCAGGGCCAGAGTTATAGGCTGCTAACGCTAAATCCCAATCACCAAAAATTTTAAACAAATCAGATAAATATTGGCATGCGGCAATCGTGGCTTTTAAAGGATCTTGACGTTCATCGACGTAAGAGCTTACCTTTAATTTATATTGCATACCTGTTGCATACATAAATTGCCATAACCCTGTCGCACCAACTCTTGATTTTGCTGTTGGATTTAAAGAAGATTCAACAATTGCTAAATATTTCATTTCTAGCGGAATATCATAATTATCTAAATACTTTTCAAACATTGGAAAATAATAAGTTGCTTTTGCCATTAAGGCTGGATAATATCTCTTCCTATATTTTAAATAAGATTTTATTACCTTCTCTAATGCAGGATTATATTGAATATCAAAAGGTGTTTTTGCATCAATATTGGCCAATCTTTGTTTTAAAACTTCACTAGATAGTGAAACATCAGAAATATCTTTATTATTAATACCATCTATATTATAATTAAATGAGTTGTATAGTGGTGACTTGAATCTTGAATCTAATAAGAGGCTATCTATTAGAGCAATATCATAATCAGAAAACAAATCTGACTCTGTTATACTTTTCTGAATAGAATCGTTAACTGTTTGAGTAAAAATAGTTGTTGTAAAAAATAAAAGTATGAGTAATTTTTTCATTTGTTGTTTATAAATCTAATTCTACAACTATTGGACAATGATCTGAATGTTTCGCTTCTGGTAAAATATATGCTCGTGTGATTTTATCCTTTAGCGGCATTGAAACCATAGCGTAATCTAAGCGCCACCCTTTATTATTCGCTCTAGAGTTAGCTCTATAGCTCCACCATGAATATTCTTGTTTTTCTGGATTTAATTGTCTAAAACTGTCTACAAATCCGTTTTCAATAAACTCACAAATCCAAGTTCGCTCTTCTGGCAAAAACCCAGAAACACCTTTCATTTTAGGATTATGAATATCTATTGATTGGTGACAAATATTATAATCTCCACAGATAATTAAATTAGGAATTTGCTGTTTTAGTTTATTAACATATTGCTGGAATTCATCCATGTAATTGAACTTGAAATTTAATCTATCTGTATTTGTTCCTGATGGAAGATATAAGCTCATTACTGAAACCTGATCAAAGTCTACACGAAGATTTCTCCCTTCAGAATCCATAGACTCTATTCCTGTTCCATACTCAATGTGGTTAGGTTTTTCTTTACATAAAATAGCTACCGAAGAGTACCCTTTTTTTTGTGCAGAAAACCAATAATTATAGGGGTAACCTGCTTGTTCAAAAATTGTTAAATCTAATTGATCTTTATGTGCTTTTGTTTCTTGAATACAAATAACGTCTGGCTTTGTGACTTCTAACCAATTTAAAAAACCTTTCTTTAAGGCAGCTCGGATTCCGTTTACGTTGTATGATATTATTTTCATTTATATTCTTTTAAGTTATTTACTAAATGAAAAACTCTTTTAGTTTTAGCGAAACTTTATAATAATTGTATTTTTTTTATCTTTAAAATAAAATCATTTCAGGAATTTCTCCTTCAACTATTAGTGTTCCCTCTGTTGCTGAATTAATCTCTTCAATAGATACTCCAGGAGCTCTCTCTAATAAATAAAAATTATTATTTTTTACTTCTAAAACAGCTAAATTAGTAACCACTTTTGTTACACAACCTACACCTGTTAAGGGTAAAGAACATTTCTTTAAAACCTTAGATTCTCCACGTTTATTAGAATGCATCATTGCTACAATAATATTTTCAGCAGATGCTACTAGGTCCATTGCACCACCCATTCCTTTTACCATTTTTCCTGGAATTTTCCAATTAGCAATATCTCCATTTTCAGAAACTTCCATCGCTCCTAAAATTGTTAAATCTACATGTTTGCCGCGAATCATAGAAAAACTTGTTGCCGAGTCAAAAAAACTTGCTCCTGGCTTTGTTGTTATAGTTTGTTTTCCTGCATTAATAATATCTGCATCTTCGTCACCATCAAAAGGAAAAGCGCCCATACCTAAAACACCATTTTCACTTTGGAATTCCACCTCTATATTATCACTAACGTAATTTGCTACTAAAGTTGGAATCCCAATTCCTAAATTTACATAGAATCCGTCTTGAACTTCTTGTGCAATTCTTTTTGCAATACCAATTTTATCTAATGCCATAACTAATCTCTTTGTCTTACGGTTCTTTGTTCTATCCTTTTCTCATAATTCTCGCCTTGAAAAATACGTTGCACAAATATTCCTGGTATATGGATGTTATTTGGATCTAACTGTCCAACCTCTACCATTTCTTCTACCTCTGCAACAGTTACATTAGCAGCACCGCACATATTTGGGTTAAAGTTTCTTGATGTTCCTTTAAAGACTAAATTCCCAGCAGCATCCCCCTTCCAGGCTTTTACAAATGCAAAATCTGCTTTAAAAGCTGGTTCTAAAACATACATTTTCCCATCAAATTCTCTTGTTTCTTTTCCTTCAGCTACTTCTGTACCATAACCAGCTGGAGTATAAAAGGCTGGAAAACCTGCTTGCGCAGCTCTACATTTTTCAGCTAAAGTGCCTTGTGGTGTTAATTCAACTTCTAATTCTCCCGATAACATTTGGCGTTCAAATTCTTCATTTTCACCAACATAGGAAGAGATCATTTTTTTAATTTGTTTCTTTTGTAGCAATAACCCCAAGCCAAAATCATCTACACCTGCATTATTAGAAATACAGATAACATCTCTTATATCTAACCTTACTAATTCGGCTATAGCTTTCTCTGGAATTCCACATAAACCAAAACCACCCAGCATTAATGTCATTTTACTTTTAACGCCTTGAAGTGCTTCTTGAACGTTCTTTACTTTTTTATTAATCATTTCTTATATTTTATAAGGCTAATTATTCTTTAAAAGAATCTAAAAATCTAAATCTTCTTTTATTTCTACTTTTTTCTCTTCTTCTTCATTATTATCGTCTAGTATATCTTGCTTTTTTTTATTCCCACAATCAATTTTAATTCTTAAATTCTCTGGTTTTTCAAAATCTTCTAGACTTATTTTTAAAGATGGATCTGCATAACATTTTTTCAAGAATAAAGCAAATGAAGGTAAAGACATTGTTGCTCCTTGCCCTTTTGCAATTCCTTCAAAATGGATCGCTCTATCTTCTCCACCTGTCCAAACACCTGTTACAAGATTTGGAACAATACCCATAAACCATCCGTCAGATTGATTTTGAGTTGTTCCTGTTTTTCCGGCAATAGGATTTTTAAATTCATACGGAAACCCTGTAACTACATCTGGTAGTGCAGTATATGGAGTCCTTAATCGTTGCCCAGACCCAAAATCCGTCACACCTTTTAATAAATCTAAAATTACATATGAAGACTCTTCGCTTAAAACCTCTTTTGTTTCTGGGGTAAATTGCTCTAAAATAGTACCATTTTTGTCCTCTATCCTTGTTAAAATCATTGGATTAACTCTTAATCCTTTATTTGCAAAAGTAGAATAAGAACTAACCATTTCTATCAAAGATAAATCTACAGCTCCTAATGCAATCGATGGGTTTGCTTGTATTCTGGTTTCTATACCTGCTAGTTTTGCCAAACGCACAACATTTTCAGGCTTTACCATATCAATTAGTCTGGCAGACATTGTATTTACAGATCCTGCTAATCCTGCTTTTAAAGAAAGCATCCCTCCGTATCTATCTCCTGAATTATCTGGTCTCCATTCTTCTGGAATACCATATTTGCCTTTTGGTATTGTGTAATGTACATTTGGAAATGTATCACACGGTGACATTTTTAATTGATTAATTGCTGTTGCATAAACAAATGGCTTGAAGGTGGATCCTACCTGTCTTTTTTGTTGCTGTACAGCATCATATTTAAAATGTTTATAATTAATTCCACCAACCCAGGCTTTAACATGTCCTGTTTGTGGCTCTATCGATAACAGTCCAGATCTTAAAAAATGTTTATAATATCTTATAGAGTCCATTGGAGTCATAATAGTATCCAAATCACCTTTCCAGGAGAATACTTTCATTGCTGTTTTTTTATTAAAAGCAGCATTAATTTCTTTAACAGATTTGCCAGATTTTCTCATTCTTCTGTAACGATCAGAGTTCTTTTTTGCGCGATCTAAAATTGATTTAACTTGGTCTTCTTCTATATCATAGAATGGAGCAATTTTATTTCCTTTTTGCTCTTTAAAAAAGTAAGATTGTAAATTAGACATATGCTCTTTTATGGATTCTTCTGCATATTTTTGCATCCTAGAGTCTAATGTGACGTAAATTTTCAATCCATCTTTAAAAATATTATATTGTTCTCCATTAGCTTTTGGATTTTTCTTTACCCAGGCTCTTAACTTTTTTTGCAAATAGGATCTAAAATATGTTGCATATCCATCACTATGACTTTCTGGAGTAAAATTAATTTTGAGTGGTAATTTTTGTAGAGAATCTTTTTCAGACTTTGTGAGAAAACCATTTTTAGCCATTTGAGAGAAAACAACATTTCTTCGAGAAAGTGATTTCTTTTTAGAAATATTTCTGTGTGGATTATATTGTCTTGGATTTTTTAACATTGCGACAATTATTGCCGCTTCTTGTAAATCCAGATTTTTAGCCTCTTTGCCAAAGTAAATTCTAGAAGCAGAACGAATACCAGATGCATTAAATAGAAACCCTTGCGTATTTAAGTACATAGCAATAATTTCTTTTTTGGTATACTGACGCTCTAATTTAACAGCTACAATCCATTCTTTTGCCTTTTGAAGTACTCTTTTAAGAATATTACTTGAGGCTCTTTTTGTGAATAAATTTTTTGCTAACTGCTGAGTTATTGTACTGGCCCCTCCTCCTGAACCCATTTTCACTATGGCTCTTAAAGTCCCTCTAAAATCAATTCCAGAATGCTCATAAAAGCGTTCGTCTTCAGTCGATATTAAAGCGTCTACTAAGTTTTGTGGTAATTCCCTGTAATGAATAGGTGTTCTATTTTCAGTAGCATATTTTCCAATCGTCACCCCATCTGCGGAAATTACCTCTGTTGCTAGATTTGTTTGAGGGTTTTCTAATTGCTCAAACGTCGGCAAATCTCCTAAAGAAGTTAAAAAAAATAAAAAAAATATCGCTAATACAGCACTTAAAATCAAAATCCAAAAAGCTTTAATAAATTTCTTAAAATCTAGTTTTTGTTTGTTTGCCATATTATTTACTTTTTTCAATACTTAATCCAACATCCATAATGCCTTTTAAATATTTTATGCCCTGTGGGAAGCCATTTTTTCTCATTGCATGCCTAACATTAAAAGAATACTCTCCAGAAACTTGAAAAACCTTATCTTCTTTATAGAATAATTTGTTCTCTTTTATGTTTGTAAATCCTTTCCCTAAAAAGCTACCTGTAGGATCGGCCATTTGATAATGCAATGTATCTACTACTTTAGTTTTATCGGGAAAAACGAGCTCTGTTATTAAAAATAAATTACTGTATTTATAGTTATTATTATTTCTAACATTTATATATAAATTCTGCTTAGAAATAGTATCTGTTACAACAAAATTAAACCCCACTTTTTTATTTAATAACCATGAATTATTTGGAATAGCTTTATAACTTGAAAAAACAGAGTCTGATACGCAAGAAAAAATGACTACTATTATAATTAGTGACGTTAAATATTTATTTATTTTCTGAATCGCTTCCATTCTTAGAAGTGTTTTTATTACGATTACCGTTGTTGTTTCTTCTTGGTTTATTAGCCGTTTTTGCCTCAGGTTTTAGTTCAGAATTTCTTTTGCTTCCCCCTTTAGCCAGTTGCTTATTTTCTGAACTTCTCTGGTTTGGATTTCCAGCAACTACTTTTACTTTATTACGGTTTTTATTATTTCTTCTTTTCTTTGTTTTTGGTACATCAAAACGAGTTAAACTATCTTGACCAACAGCATCTTCAAAATTAACCTTTATAGGTGTTTCTATTTCGGATTCATACTCTTCTAATGATAAAGACTTTTGTTTGTTTTTATTCAATTCAATTATTTGTTGAACTTGCTCTAGGGTTAGTAAAAACCACTTAGACCTTTCTTCTTTATAAGTATACCAAAGGTGTTGTTTAAAAATATCCATCTTAACAAAGACAGCGGGCCCTTTTTCTGTATTTAAAAGTATTTCTTGCTTAGGAAAGTCTTTTAAAGCATCTAAATAAGTGTCTAATTCAAAGTTTAAACAGCATTTTAGTTTTCCGCATTGTCCTGCTAATTTTAAAGGATTTAATGATAATTGTTGATAGCGAGCCGCAGATGTCGTTACTTTTCTGAAATCTGTCAACCATGTAGAACAGCATAATTCCCTTCCACAAGAGCCAATCCCTCCAAGTCTAGCAGCTTCTTGTCTTGCCCCCACTTGTTTCATTTCTACCCGGATGGAAAAAGCGCCTGCTAAATCTCTAATAAGTTGTCTAAAATCTACTCTTGTCTCTGCGGTATAATAAAAAATCGCTTTATTGCCATCTCCCTGGTATTCTACATCAGATAATTTCATTTTCAGCCCTAAACGCCCTAAAATTTCTCTTCCTTTACGTTGGGTTTCAATCTCTTTATTTCTTGAAGCCTGCCAAACGTCTATATCTTTTTGAGTTGCTTTTCTATAAATTTTTTTAATTTCTGGACTATCAACAAGAACATTTCTTTTTTTCATTTGAACCTTAACGAGTTCTCCTGCTAAAGAAACAGAACCAATATCATGACCTGGTGAACCCTCTACAGCTAAAATATCTCCCATGGATATTCTTAAATTTTCTGGGTTTTTATAAAATTCTTTTCTTCCGTTTTTAAAACGAATTTCAAATATATTAAATGATTTTTCTCCGTTTGGTAAAGTCATATTAGACAACCAATCAAATACTGATAGTTTTTCACATCCGCCTGTCGCGCAACTTCCGTTACTTTTACATCCCTTAGGCACACCGTCTTTACCAGTAGTACAACTACTACATCCCATGTGTGATATATTTTAGAAAAGCCAAAGGCTTTTTTCTGTTTATAAATTGATTTTTAGATCAATACATTTTATCAATCTACTCTTCATTAATTAGTAAATATAATGAATTTAAAACAGAAAATTAAATGAGAAAGTAGGATTTAATTACATTTCAAAATAGCTAAAACAATAGGTTGACTTTAATTAAATTATTGTTTTACTCTGTTCCTTTTGAGGATGGTAGAATTGGTATACTTTTAGCGCTCTAGCACTTCCAATTTCTAACTTTATATCTTCAAAAGAGGCCTCTTTTACTCTTTTTGCAGATTTAAATTTCTTTAATAAATTAGTGATTGTTTGCTTACCAATATTTGGAATTTGTTCTAATTCACTTTTTATAGCACTTTTACTTCGCTTATTTCTATGAAGGGTAATCCCAAATCGATGGGCTTCGTTTCTTAAATATTGAGTAATTTTTAAAGTTTCTGACCTCTTATCTAAATATAATGGAATTGGATCATCTGGATAATAAATTTCTTCTAATCTTTTTGCAATACCTATAATTGCAATTTCACCTCTTAAGCCCAAAAGATCCAAGCTTTTTAAAGCAGATGACAATTGCCCTTTTCCCCCATCAACAATGATTAATTGGGGTAAAGATTCTTTTTCCTCCAACAATCTTTTATACCGTCTATAAACCACCTCTTCCATTGAGGCAAAATCATCTGGCCCTTCTACTGTTTTTATATTATAATGCCTGTAGTCTTTTTTACTTGGCTTGCCGTCTTTAAAAACTACACAAGCAGCTACAGGGTTCGTTCCTTGAATATTAGAATTATCAAAACATTCAATATGGCGAGGCTCTGAGGAGAGGCGTAAATCTTTTTTCATTTGACCCATAATTCTTTTTACGTGCCTATCTGGGTCCACAATTTTAATTTGCTTAAACTGCTCTTGTCTGTAATATTTTGCATTACGCTCTGAGAGTTCTATAATTCGTTTTTTGTCCCCTAACTTTGGTATAGTTACTTTTAATTCTTCTCCTAAATTTACTTTGAAAGGGACATAAATTTCCTTTGTTAATGAGTTGAACCTTTGTCTGATTTCCACAATAAATAACTCTAACATTTCTTTATCTGTCTCGTCTAATTTTTTCTTTATTTCTGTTGTATGAGATTGTATAATTGCACCATTAGAGATTTTAAAAAAATTTACGTAACCATGAGTTTCGTCAGAAATAATAGAAAAGACATCTACATTATTTATTGATGGATTAATAATAGTTGATTTTGATTGATATTTTGACAGTAGAATTACTTTCTCTTTTATTTTTTGAGCCTCTTCAAATTCCATGTTCTTTGAAAAAGTTAGCATCATTTGATTAAATTTATCTAAACTTTCTTTAAAGTTGCCCTTAACAATATTTCTAATTGCAGCAATTTCTTCCTGGTATTTTGATTCTGGTTGTAAATTTTCACAACCCCCTTTACAGTTTTTTAAATGATACTCTAAACAAACTTTATATTTACCTTCATTAATTTTTTGCTTACTTAAATCATAATTACACGTTCTTATAGAGTAAAGTTCTTTTATTAAATCTAACAAAACCCTTACTGTTTTTAAACTAGTGTATGGGCCAAAATACTCAGAACCGTCTTTAATAACTCTACGTGTCAAAAACACTCTTGGAAAACGTTCTTTTTTAATACAAATCCAAGGGTAAGATTTATCATCCTTTAATAAAATATTATATTTTGGTTTATATTTTTTTATTAAATTATTTTCTAATAAGAGTGCGTCTGTTTCTGAGCCAACTACTATGTGTTTAATGCTTATAATTTGCTTTACTAAAATCCGGGTTTTAGCATTATCATGATTTTTAGTAAAATAAGAGCTAACTCTTTTTTTTAAGTTTTTAGCTTTTCCTATATAAATTATCACATCATTTTTATCAAAATACTGATATACACCAGGAGAGTCTGGTAAGGTTTGTACTTGAAGGTTTAAGGGTGTAAGCATAAAACGAAAATACACCTTTTAAAACGTTAGAAAAAGTGCTAATGTTGAAAAATTTATTTCTTAATTTTTTAGTTTTTTTTAAGTTAAAGCTAAATTAATAATCCCATTTATAGCAGTAACTATTAAATTATTTTTACTTCTTCTTTTGGAAATGCCTGCTTACTATATATAAAAAGTAGGGTAACTCCTAAAGTTATAAAGGCATCGGCTGGATTAAAAATATATTGGAAAAAAGTAAAATTATCTCCCCCTATCAAAGGAATCCATTCTGGAAAAGTTGCATTTTTTATAAATGGGAAGTAGAACATGTCAACGACCTTTCCATAGAATAATTCGCCATAAGGATTCTCAGAAAAAAGTGTCGCAACTCTATTGTTTGAAGAATTAAAAATAACTCCATAAAAAACAGAATCAATAATATTCCCGACTGCTCCTGAAAAAATTAACGAAATAGCAAATATTACAGCATTATGCGTAAATCTTTTTATGTGTTGTACTAGCCAATAAATAATTGCAGAAACGGCAACTAATCTAAATAATGTGAGAAATAGCTTTCCGGCCTTACCTCCAAATTCCCAACCCATTGCCATACCATTGTTTTCTACAAAATGAATCTGGAACCAACTAAAAACTTCAAACCCATCATTTATAGCATAGTGAGTTTTTATATAGATTTTTAAAACTTGATCTAAAATAATAGCAATTAAAATAGTAGTGATTGCCAGAGTTTTTTTTGACATTTTATTGTGTTTGATATTGACAAAAATAACAATATTATTATGTTTTTTACTAGTTTTTTAAGCGTTACTGTTTGCGTTTAGCCTCGATGCTTAATGTTGCGTGTGGCACTAGTTTTAAACGTTCTTTTTGAATTAATTTCCCCGTAACTCTACAAACTCCGTAAGTTTTATTTTCAATACGCATTAGCGCATTTTTTAAATCGCGAAGAAATTTTTCTTGTCTTATCGCTAATTGGACGTTTGCCTCTTTGCTCATTACATCTGAGCCTTCATCAAAAGATTTAAATGATGGAGAGGTGTCATCGGTACCATTGTTTGCATCGTTTTTATAAGAGCTTTGTAACAAAACTAAATCTGATTCAGCTCTCGTTATTTTTTTTTCAATGATAGCTTTAAACTCTTGTAAATCTTCTTCTGAATATTTTACTTTAACTACTGCCATAACCTTATATTTTTTCTATTAATATTCTGCTTTTAATAGTATCAAATTCTATCTCCGTGCCATTATTTAATGTATCAACGAAAACTAATTCTTTCGTTAATGTTTCACTCATGATATACTCTTTATTCTCTTGAATAGAGTTCTGTAAGTTTTCGAATTTCAAAACTGTTAATCTAATTTTATCAGTAACGTCTAGACCATTGTCTTTACGTGCATTTTGAATTCTATTTACTAATTCTCTACCTACACCTTCTTTTCGAAGTTCTTCTGAAATGGTGACGTCTAAAGCAACTGTTAAACCTCGCTCATTAGCAACCAACCAGCCTTCAATATCTTTTGACGATATCTCAACATCTTCACGCTCTAAAGTAATCTCTTTTCCGTTAACTTGTAAATATATATTACCAAATTCATCAATTTTGTTAATATCTTCTTGCGTAAGCTTTTGAACCTCAGTAGCTATAAAACGCATTTCTTTTCCAAATTTTGGCCCTAAAGTTTTAAAGTTTGGTTTAATTTGCTTGATCAAAATACCAGAAGCATCCTCTAAAATTTGAACTTCTTTAATGTTTACTTCGTGTTTTATTAAGTCTGCTACAGCAAGTATTTCTTCTTTTTGCTGTTCATTATCAACAGGAATCATAATTTTTTGTAGTGGCTGACGCACTTTAATCTTCTCTTTAGCTCTTAATGATAATACTAAAGAAGATATAATTTGAGCATTTTCCATTTTACGCTCTAGTGAGGCATCTATAAAAGTTTTGTCCCAAACAGGAAAATCTGCTAAATGAATACTTTCTGCCTTTTCTTTTCCAGTAACAGAATTTAGATCTTGATATAGTTTATCCATAAAAAATGGAGCAATTGGTGCGCCTAATTTCGCAATCGTAATCATACAAGTATATAATGTTTGGTAGGCAGAAATCTTATCTGCTTGGTAGTCTCCTTTCCAAAAACGCCTTCTACTTAAACGAACAAACCAGTTACTTAAGTTATCTTGTGTAAAATCTGAAATTGCTCTAGCGGCTCTTGTTGGCTCATATTCTTCGTAGAATTTATCTACTTTTTTAATCAAAGTATGTAACTCTGATAGAATCCATCTATCTATTTCTGGTCTATTTTCTAATAAAATATTGTCTTCCTTATATGAAAAACTGTCAATATTCGTATATAGAGTAAAAAATGAATACGTATTGTAAAGTGTTCCAAAAAACTTACGTCTTACCTCTTCTATTCCATCTAAATCAAATTTTAAATTATCCCAAGGGTTCGCATTTGCAATCATATACCATCGAGTAGCATCTGCCCCATATGTTGATAAGGTTGTAAAAGGATCTGTAGCATTTCCTAAACGTTTAGACATTTTATGTCCATTTTTATCTAAAACAAGTCCATTAGAGACTACATTTTTATAAGCAACAGAGTCAAAGACCATTGTGGCAATAGCATGGAGAGTGTAAAACCAGCCACGTGTTTGATCTACTCCTTCTGCAATAAAATCTGCAGGAAAAGATTTATTCTCATCTATTAAATCTTTATTTTCAAACGGATAGTGCCATTGTGCATAAGGCATAGAGCCTGAATCAAACCAAACATCTATTAAATCACTTTCACGATTCATTGGCTGTCCAGAGGGTGAGACTAAAATTATTTCATCAACAATATTTTTATGTAAATCTATTTTAGCATAATTTTCTTCTGTATTATTTTCAACTTCAAAATCTTCAAATATGTCTTTTACTAAAAATCCAGCTTGGACAGACTTTGCCATTTCCTGTTTTAATTCTTTTACAGAACCTATACAAATTTCTTCTTTTCCATCCTCTGTTCTCCATATAGGTAGGGGAATTCCCCAGTAACGAGAACGAGATAAATTCCAATCATTTGCATTTGCTAGCCAGTTACCAAAACGACCGGTTCCTGTAGATTCAGGCTTCCAATTAATCGTTTTATTTAAAGAGTGCATTCTATCTTTCACATCTGTTACTTTGATAAACCAAGAATCTAACGGGTAATACAGTATTGGCTTATCTGTCCTCCAGCAATTTGGATAACTATGCTTATATTTTTCTACTTTAAAAGCTTTATTTTCTGTTTTTAATTTAATTGCCAATTCTACATCTACAGATTTTTCTGGTGCTTGACCTTCTGGATAATATTCATTTTTAACATATTTTCCAGAAAAATCCGTGACTTCTGGCCTGAATTTTCCTTGAAGATCTACTAGAGGTACTAGATTTCCATTCTCGTCTTTAACCAGCATTGGTGGTATTTCTGGAACTGCCTGTTTAGCAACTAATGCATCATCTGCTCCAAAAGTTGGAGCTGTATGTACAATCCCTGTACCATCTTCAGTAGTTACAAAATCTCCAGAAATTACTCTAAAAGCATCCTGAGGGTTATCATTTGGCAAAACATAATCTAAAATTTGCTCATATTTTACTCCAACTAAATCTTTCCCAATAAACTCTTTTATAACATAAAAAGGTATTTTTTTATCGCCAGAATTATAAGCTGAAAGTTCTTCTGCCTCTTCAACTTGAAAATTATTCTTACCTCCAAACTGTTTACCAACTAAATTCTTTGCTAAAATAACTTTTGTTGCTTCAAATGTGTATTGATTATATGTATCAACTAAAACATATTCAATTTTTGGCCCAACTGTTAACGCAGTGTTACTTGGCAATGTCCAGGGAGTTGTAGTCCATGCAAGAAAATAGACCATTCCTTGATTTTGTAAAAAAGCTGGAAGCGTGTTTTCTAAAGCTTTAAATTGAGCTACAATAGTTGTATCTGTTACATCTTGGTATGTTCCGGGTTGGTTAAGCTCATGAGAACTTAAACCTGTACCTGCTTTTGGAGAGTATGGCTGAATTGTATACCCTTTATAAATTAATTTTTTATTATAAATCTCTTTTAATAACCACCAAACAGACTCCATATACTTTGGCTCGTATGTGATATAAGGGTCATCCATATCCACCCAATAACCCATTTTTTGAGTTAAATTATTCCAAATGTGGGTATATCGCATTACTGCTTTTCTACAAGCTGCGTTATAATCTTCAACTGAAATTTTTTTACCTATGTCCTCTTTAGTTATACCTAATTCTTTCTCTACCCCTAATTCTATAGGTAAACCGTGAGTATCCCAACCTGCTTTACGCTTTACTTGATAACCTTTCATTGTTTTATAACGAGGAAAGATATCTTTGATAGCACGGGCTAAAACATGATGAACACCGGGCAAACCGTTTGCGGAAGGTGGCCCTTCAAAAAACACATATGGATCCTTCCCTTCCCTTATTGTTACACTTTTTTCAAAGATGTTATTTTCTTCCCAGTATTTTAGAATTTCTTCTGCTATATTTGGTAAGTCAAGTCCTTTATATTCAGGGAATTTAGCGCTCATTTTCTGTCTTTTCTATCTAAGAATGCGAAATTAAGGATTTTCTTGTAATTTTTTGAGTTTGTAAGTAACGAAGTTGTAAAAGGATAGAGTTTAATAGCGTTTGAAGTTGAAGCTAATGTGAAAATATGATTTTATATTGTGAAATATGAAGATTATTTTTTTAGAAAATGATTAAAAATTTAGAGCCTTGTTTTAAAACCCACGTTCAGCTTTAATTTTTTCATAAGCAGATTGTATGCTTTGAAATTTTTCTTTTGCTCCTTTTAAATGTGCTTCTCCTAGACTCTGAACTTTATCTGGATGGTATTTCTTAGCCATTCTTCGATATGCTTTTTTAACATCGTCGTTCGACACTGTCTTTGTAATTTCTAAAATTTTATAATTGTTTTCTGAAGTGTCGTAAAACATCGCCTTTATAGACTCAAAATCATATTGATTAATATATAAATAGCCCGAAATTTTTCTTATTTCATCTACTTCAACACTTGTTACTCGACCATCTGCTTTTGCAATTCCAAACAAGAAGTGAAGTAACTGTAGGCGAGAAGCATGGGGCATATGTTGTCTTATTTGTAGACAAACTTGCCTTGCAGAAATTTCCTTTTTCATAACGCCTTTGAATAACTTAAAAGTGTTATTTGCTCTTTCCTTTCCATACATACCAACAAATTGAGCTCTTACAAAATCAAGTTCTTTTGAGTCAATTTTTCCATCAGATTTTATGATTATAGAGGCTAGCACTAAAAGACTAATCTCGAAATCTCCAGATTGAGTATTTCCTTCTTTTCCATGATAATTTTTCTGTTCTCTAGTTAAGTCTTCTGAACTAAACCCACTTATAAAACTACCTAACGCAAAACCAATTGCTGCGCCAATTGGACCACCTAAAGTGAATCCTAAACCAACTCCTAACCATTTTGAAAAATTCCCCATCTGTCTTATTCTAATTTTTTCAAATATAAGAGAATCTATGTCATAATTTGTAGTTTTTTAAAGCATAAGAGAGGAAATCAATAGAATTTATATATTTATAATAACAACATATCTTTAACATATTGATTGCTGTTTTAAAATGCATTACATTTGTTACTTAATTTATATTTAAAAATTATGTATCCAGAAGAATTAGTAAAACCAATGCGCGATGAGTTAATTAATGCTGGTTTTGAAGCATTATTTACTGGCCAAGATGTTGAGAATGCTTTGGCAAAAGAAGGAACTACTTTAGTGGTGGTAAATTCAGTTTGTGGTTGCGCGGCTGGAACGGCAAGACCAGGGGCTATAGCCTCACTAGTAGAAGGTAAAATACCTACAAATTTAACAACTGTTTTTGCAGGAGTAGAAAAGGAATCTACTCAAAAAGCTCGTGAATTTATGATGCCTTTCCCCCCTTCGTCTCCAGCAATGGCTCTATTTAAAGATGGAAATTTAGTTCATATGTTAGAACGTCACCATATAGAAGGAAGATCTGCTCAAATGATTGCTCAAAACTTATCCCAAGCTTACGATGAGTTTTGTTAATCTTTCTTAAATAAGAAACAAACAAAATTAAAAACCACGCATATCAGCGTGGTTTTTCTGTTTTTATAAAAATAAAATCATAGCTTTTCAGAAAAAACGAACAATGAACCAAAATACCGTTATTAATCAGACTATAGAATTTGTAAAGTCAGAACTCAAAAATGCTGAAGGCGGTCACGATTGGTTTCATGTAGAGCGTGTTTTAAAAAATTCAATTTTGATCTCTAAAAATGAAGATGTAAATACGTTTGTTGTTTCTTTAGCGGCTCTTTTACATGATATTGCAGATCCTAAATTCTATGATGGAGATGAGACTATTGGACCCAGTAAAGCAATTAAGTTTCTTGAAAGGCAAAAAATTGATAAAGAAACAATTGATCATATCGTGAAAATAATAAAGCATATGTCTTATAAAAATTCTTTTGAAAATGACGGTAATCCATTTTCTTCTGATGAATTTAAAGTTGTTCAAGATGCAGACAGACTCGATGCGATTGGTGCAATTGGTATTGCGCGTTGCTTTAACTACGGTGGTTTTAAAAATAGGGAGATATATAACCCTGAGGTTATTCCAAATTTAAAGATGACTAAGGAGGAGTACAAAAGATCAACAGCTCCAACAATTAATCATTTTTATGAAAAATTATTGCTACTAAAAAATAAAATGAATACGATAACTGGTAAAAAAATAGCTATTCAAAGACATGCTTTTATGGAGAGTTATTTAAAAGAATTTTATGATGAATGGAATGGCTTGAAATAACTTTTTATTTTCCATAAAAATCAGGTTTTCTTTTTTCTAAAAAAGCAGTAGTCCCCTCTATAAAGTGCTGAGTGCCAAAACAATCACCAAACTCATTAATCTCTGTTTCGTAACCATTAATTCCATCTTCAAAATTAGCATTAATAGCCCTTATGGCAGCACTAATTGCTAGCGAAGAGTTTCGCATAATTTTTCTGGCTAATTTTTCTGCTAATGGCAATAGTTCTTCTAATAAAACAACATGATTTACCAACCCACAATTTTTTGCTTCCTCAGCAGAAATCATCCCCGCAGTCATAATTAATTCCATCGCCTTGCCTTTTCCAATTAATTGAGGTAAGCGCTGTGTACCTCCATACCCAGGTATAACTCCTAGAGAAACTTCTGGCAAGCCCATTTTCGCATTTATTGAAGCAATTCTAAAATGGCAAGCCATCGCTAATTCTAAGCCACCACCAAGAGCAAAACCGTTTATAGCTGCTATTACAGGTGTTGAAAGGTTATCAATTAAATCAAATAACATTTCCTGCCCTTTTTTTGCTAATGCACCCCCTTCATTTATAGAAAAATTTGCGAATTCTGAAATATCAGCTCCAGCTACAAATGCTTTTTCTCCACTCCCGGTAATAATAATAACTTTTATATTTTCATCTTCTTCTAAAATCTCAAAAGCATTACTTAATTCCTCTATCGTTTCTTTATTTAGTGCGTTTAACTTCTTTGGACGATTGATAGTAACTCTCGCTAGTCCATTTTCACTTTCAACTAAAATATTATTAAAATTCATTTTTAAATTATTTTAAACCCTAGTGTTAATAGGAATGTTTTTTATGTTTTCGGTAAAATGACTGAAAATACTGTTCCAATTCCTTCTTTTGATGTAAAAGAAATTGACCCGTCATAAGCTTCAATAATGTTTTTAATCATTGGAAGGCCTAGGCCCATTCCACTACTCTTTGTAGTAAATTTAGGCTCAAAAATTAAATCTTTCACTTCTTCTGATATCCCTTTTCCATTATCTGAAACTATAATTTTAATATTATTGCCTTCTGACATGACTTTGACTTCTATAATTTTGTTTGAACTATTTTCAGATGCTTGATCTGCATTTTTAACTAAATTAGTTAAAATCCTTATCAATTGTGTTTTATCTAAATTAGCAAATAACTCTTTTATTGAGGGTTGATAAATAATATAATCTTCATTAAAAATATCAAGAGCTAATTTAACCACACTTATTACTTCAATTTTTTCTCTTTTTTGTGTAGGCATTTTTGCAAAGTCAGAAAATGCAGATGCGATAGAACTCATTACATCGATTTGTTGAATTAAAGTCTTACTGTATTCTGTTAATTTTGTTTTAGAATTTTCATCTGTTGGATCAAACTTTCTCTCAAAACTTTGTACAGTTAATCGCATAGGAGTTAGGGGGTTTTTAATTTCATGTGCTACTTGCTTAGCCATTTCTCTCCAGGCCTGTTCTCGCTCACTTTTTGCTAACTTTACTGCACTTTCCGTCAACTCATCTATCATACTGTTATAAGCCGCTACTAAGCCCTCTATCTCTGAGCTTGCTGAGTTTAGAATAATCTTTTCATTACGCTTATTTAATTTTGTTTGTTCCATTTTATCAGAAATCGTTTTTATAGAACGAGTTATATAACTTGATAAAAAATATGCAAAAGCTATCGCTATAATAAACATCAATAAATACACCAAGCTTAATCGCTTAATAAACTCTTTTAGCTCTGATTCTATTTCTGAATTATCTTGTGTAAATTGAACTTCTAAAATCCCTATTCTTTTGAATTTAGGGCCGTTTATATAGGAGAATGAGGACTGGAAACTAGTTCCTTTTTCTTGGGTACTTTTTAAAATTCTATGATTTGAGTTTTTTGATAGCCTTGATATCACTTCATTAGAAAGTTGGGCCTGATCAGTCTTATCAATAAGGTTTCCTAAAGAAGTTTTTAATAACCTACCATCTAGGTCGTATAGTGTAATATTTAATTTATTAATTGATGATATCTCATAAATACGGTCTTGAAATATTTTAGAGAGATTTGTTGTATTTACAATGAATTCGGTCTTGTTTTTTAATTCTAATTCAATTGTTTCTTTTGTGATTGATTCCTTACGCTCAAAACGTTTAATATTATAATCTTTTGTCTGTTCATCATATTGATTAACTGTTACTACCAATATTAAAATTGATGCCAACAATACTAATAATATCATTGAAAGAAATATACGTATTCTAAGGGAAATGTTTTTTAATCTGATCAAACTAGTTTTCTTTTTTTTATGATTTTATTTTCTATCAAGAGCAAATATTGTTCCAAAAACAACAAACAACAAACATAATTTTATATTTATGCTAAAGATAGCTAAATAAAAAAAGCCATTACAAATATTGTAATGACTTTCTCCCATTAATAAAATCAGTTCTCTTAACTTATAATTCTAATTGAATTAGAAACATCAGTTAATTTTCTAACCTACAATATTTACGATTTTTCCAGGAACAATAATAATTTTTTTCGCTACTCTACCCTCTAATTGAGCGATTGTTTTGTCATTTTTCATAACAATCTCTTCAATCTGTTCTTTGTTTAAGTCTAAAGGAATTTCTAATGTAAAACGCATTTTCCCATTGAAAGAAATTGGGTATTTTTTAATACTTTCTACCAAGTGTTTCGGATCAAAAACTGGGAAGGTTGTAGTAGAAATAGACTCGTTGTGTCCTAATAAACACCATAATTCTTCAGTTATATGTGGTGCATAGGGTGAAAGTAAAACTAATAAAGGTTCTAAAACTTCTTTCTTATTACATTTTAAAACGGTTAACTCGTTTACAGCAATCATAAAGGTAGAAACAGAGGTATTGAAAGAGAAATTCTCTATATCTTCTTCTACTTTTTTTATTGTTTTATGCAAAACCTTTAGTTCTTCTTTGTTTGCTTTTTCATTTGAAATAAACATTCCTTTATCATTAACATATAATTTCCATAATTTTTTTAAGAAGTTATATACTCCAGAAATACCAGAAGTTTTCCATGGTTTTGCTTGTTCTAATGGCCCTAAAAACATTTCAAACAATCGCAACGCATCTGCTCCATATTCTTCACAAATAGCATCAGGGTTTACAACATTATATTTGGATTTAGACATTTTTTCAACTTCTCTACCAACAATATATTTCCCTTGTTCTAAAATAAATTCTGAATCTTTGTGATCTATATTTAAAGGGTGTTTTATAAACGCCTTGATATCTAATTCATCAGAGGAATTAACTAAGGAAACATCTGCATGAATTGGTTGCACTTTTTTGTTAGAAATTAATCCTTTAGATAAGAACTTATTAGTTCCTTCTTCTCTATAAACAAAAGCAGAAGTTCCTAAAATCATTCCTTGATTAATAAGTTTTTTTGCAAACTCATCTACAGGTACAATTCCTTTGTCAAATAAAAATTTTTGCCAAAAACGGGCATACAATAAATGTCCTGTTGCGTGCTCAGATCCTCCAATATATAAATCTACTTCCTTCCAATATTTTAAAGCATCTTGGCTAGCAAATTCAACTTGATTGTCTGGATTCATGTATCTGTTAAAATACCATGAACTTCCTGCCCAACCTGGCATTGTGTTAAGTTCTAAAGGATAAACTGTTTTATTTTTTAACTTTTCATTCGAGACCACTTTTTTCCCGCGAGAATCCCATGCCCATTCTGTTGCATTTCCTAAAGGAGGCTTTCCGTCTTCAGTTGGCAAGTATTTTTCTACTTCCGGTAATACAATTGGCAGATATTTTGTATCAATCATTTGTGGCATTCCATCTTTATAATAAACAGGAAAAGGTTCTCCCCAGTAGCGCTGTCTGCTAAAGACCGCGTCACGTAACCTGTAATTTATCTTCCCATAACCAATTCCTCTTTTCTCTAATTCGAGAATAGCTAATTTTAATGCTTTCTTATATTTTAATCCACTTAAAAAATCTGAATTTGAAATGATTGTTCCCTCTTTATCTGTATGAGCTGCTTCAGAAATATCTATATTTTCAAAAATATTAGGTATCGGTATGTTAAAATGTTTTGCGAAATCATAATCTCTTTGATCCCCACAAGGAACTGCCATTACCGCACCTGTTCCATAATTTACAAGTACGTAGTCTCCAACCCAAATTTGTATTTTTTCTCCTGTAAACGGATGAGAAGCGTATGCCCCTGTAAATACACCAGAAATAGTCTTAACATCAGCCATTCTATCACGTTCAGAACGTTTTGTAGTCGCTTTTATATAGTTATTTACCTCCTTTTTTTGCTTATCTGTTACAATTTTAGAAACTAATTCGTGCTCAGGTGCTAAGGTCATAAAAGATACTCCATAGATGGTATCTGGCCTGGTTGTAAACACATCTATTTTATAAACAGGAGATGTTGTTACTTCTTTAGGTTTATTTGGCTTTACAAAAGCTGAGAACTGTAAAGAGTTATTAATCTTAGAGACAACTTGCAAAACGTTATCAAGGACTTGCTTATTTGTAAAACGGACTACGTTAAATCCTTCTTTTGCAAAAAAAGCGCTCCTTAATGCTTCATCTTCTTTTCCAGAAAATTCAACAATTGTATTTTTTGCCAAGCAAACGTAATCAACTAAGAATTTACCAATAGTGTATTTCTTTCTAAACTTTACGACTCCTTTTTTGTTTTTTATTTCATCCCAAAGAATTCCTTCTGCTTTTGATAAGTTCAAACGTAATTCTTTTAAAACCTCTAATTCTTTGTATGTTAATTTAACATCTGTAATTACTTTAGGAGAATTTCGGATAACATTAAAGGAGACCATCGCTCCCTGACTTCTACCAATCCAATTTGTTTGAGAATCTTTTAGTGGCTGTGGCCAATCTATCTTATCTAAACCATCTAATAGCCTTTGTGCGTATGCAGAGATTCGCATAGACCATTGAGTCATTTTTTTTCGAACGACTGGGTGTCCTCCTCGCTCTGATACACCATTTATAATTTCATCGTTTGCTAAAACAGTCCCCAAAACAGAACACCAATTTACTTCTGTATCTGATAAATATGTTAACCTATATTTTAATAAAATTTCTTCTTGCTCAATTTTTGAAAAGACCTTCCAGTCATCAGAAGAAAATGTATTTATTTCTTCATCTATTACTGCATTAATATTAGTATTCCCCTCTTTTTTAAAAATTGTAATCAATGAGGAAATATCTTCAGCTTTATCTGACTTTTTATTATACCAGGAGTCAAATAATTGTATAAAAATCCATTGTGTCCACTTATAGTACTCTGGGCTCGAGGTCCTTACTTCTCTAGACCAATCAAAAGAAAAACCTATTTTATCTAATTGCTTTCTATAAGTTGTAATATTTTCTTCAGTAGTCTTAGCAGGGTGCTGACCTGTTTGAATTGCATATTGTTCTGCTGGCAATCCAAATGAATCATACCCTTGTGGATGCAAAACATTAAATCCTTTGTGACGCTTATAACGCGCATAAATATCACTAGCGATGTATCCTAAAGGGTGGCCCACATGCAAACCCGCTCCCGAAGGGTAAGGAAACATGTCTAAAACATAATATTTAGGTAATTTAGAATTATTACTAGCTTTAAATGTTTGGTTTTTTGCCCAAAAATTTTGCCAATTCTCTTCTATCTCTTTGTGATTATATTGCATTTTTAGTTCTTAATTTATGCTGTAAATTTACATTTATTCTATTAAAGAGTAAAGTGTAACTTGTCTTATATTATAAACAAAAAAAACTGTCTAAATTTTATATTAGACAGTTATATTTTAAATATTTCAGATAGTAAAATTATTTTATAGATACTGAAATAACTGTCTTTTCCCATCCCATTTTTAATGTCATATCATTCTCGAAAATCATTGAAAAAGCTTCAATATTTTCTTCTGTTTTAGTAGTTTTAGCAGAAACTCTAACTACGTCCAAGTCTTGCTTATAATAATATGAGCCCCAAACATTTCTAGCACTATTAATAATTACTGTCCAGTCTCCATTTAAAGAAGGTATTGTAAACAGAGAATAGGTGCCTGATTTTACTTCTTTCCCTCCAAAAATAACATCTTTATAAAATGTGATTTCTGCAGCTTCATTAGCTCCTGTTCTCCAAACTTTTTCAGGTGGCGCTAATTTCGCTAATGCTCTTCCTTTTAATTGAGGACGACTGTATATTACTTTTACTATTTTTTCAGAAATTTGGTAGCTACTAGGAAAAGCCGCTACATCCATTGGGCTTTTATCTAAGCTTTTAAATTTTTGAGCAGATAATTGAACTGAGCTAATTAATGTAATTACAAAAATAGCAATAGATAACATTGAATTTTTCATGTGTGTATGTTTTTTTAATGATTAATAAAATACTAATTTTTAATTAAAGCTTTTTTTACGGATATTTAAGAACAACCACAATCTGACCCGCAATCTTTTTTTGCCTTTAAAGGAAAAAAATATTTTTTCACTAGAAACACAATAGCCACAAAAAGAATACAATAGATGATTATTTCTTGCATTAGTGTAAAATTTGATAAATGATTAGTGACGAAATATAAGCCAATCCTGTCATTCCAAATAATTGAATTAAAGGCCATTTCCATGTTTTAGTTTCTCTTTTTACAATAGCTAAGGTTGCCATACATTGCATTGCAAATGCATAAAACACCAGCAAAGACATTCCTGCAGGAAAATTAAATATTTTTTCACCTGTATCTGGATTTATTTCTGCTCTCATTTTCTCTTTAATCGTTGTTGTGTTTTCATCATCCGCCTCCACACTATAAATAGTTGCCAAAGTCCCTACAAATACTTCTCTTGCAGCAAAAGATGTAATTAATGCAATTCCCACTTTCCAATCATATCCTAGAGGTTTTATCGCGGGCTCTATTGTTTTTCCCATAATTCCAATATAAGAATTTTCTAATTTTACCGAACCTATTTTTTGCTGCAATTCAGCTTCTGATAGTTGATTATTGGCGCTATTCTCAATAACATTTTTTGCAGAATTATCATAAGAATCAGGTCCATTAGATGCTAAAAACCATAAAACTACAGAGAGTGCTAAAATGATTTTTCCTGCGCCCAAGACAAATGCTTTAGTTTTCTCTATGACGTCAAAAATAACATTTTTTATTGATGGTAACTTATAATTTGGCATTTCCACAACAAAAAAAGAACTAGTCTTTATTTTTAATGTTTTCTGTAAAATATATGCAGCAATAATGGCAGTTATAAAACCTAAAGCATAAAGCATTAATAATGTAAATGCTTGTAAGTTGTAAAAACCAAAAATTTTATCATTAGGAATTATAAGTGATATTAAAATTGCGTACACTGGTAATCTAGCGGAGCATGTTGTAAAAGGAACAACTAAAATAGTGATCAATCGCTCTTTCCAGCTTGAAATAGTTCTTGTCGCCATAATAGCAGGTATTGCACAAGCTGTTCCGGAAATTAACGGAATTACACTTTTACCATTCATTCCAAAGCGGCGCATAATTTTGTCCATTAAAAAAACAACCCGACTCATATATCCTGTTTCTTCTAAAACAGCAATAAATAAAAATAAAATTGCAATTTGTGGAATAAAAATAACAACCCCTCCAATGCCAGGGATAATACCCTCTACAATTAAATCAGATAAAACTCCTATTGGTAGATTACTTCTTGCAAAATCTGATAATTGTGCAAAAGTCGTATCAATTAAATCCATCGGTAAAGAAGACCAATCAAAAATAGATTGAAAAATAAGTAACAAAACAAAAAAGAATATAATATATCCAAAAATTTTATGTGTGAAAATTTTGTCTAGTTTACTTCTTAAATCCGTGGCCTTACTTTTGTCAACTATATAAGTTTTCTTAAGAACTTTATTAATCTCTTGATAGCGATAAATAGTTTCTTTATGTTGATACTTTTTTAACCTAGAAGCATCTTGATTAAAAGATAATAATTGCTCTTTTTCTTTCTTTGAAATTCCTTGCGGAAAATTTTTTTGCGTTACCATTAACCATAATTCGTACAAGGTAAAATTTGAATTGATCGCTTTTAATTTATCAAAATACTCTGGATCTATTTTATAATTTACATCACACATTGGTGATGTCTTGGCAGCTATATGGCACTTTATAATAGCGTTTTTTACCTCGCTAATTCCTTTGTTTTTTCTAGCACTAATTAATACAACTTCTGAATTTAACTCTTCTTTTAAAGCCGTCAAATCTATAGAAATTCCTTTTCTACTCATTTGATCTACCATGTTGATAGCCAAAACTGTCGGGATTTCTAAATCTTTAATTTGTGAAAAAAGTAATAAGTTTCTTTTTAAATTTTCTACATCTGCAACTACTAAAATAACATCTGGTGATTCTTTAATGTCTTTTTTAAGTAATGTTTTTAAAACAATACTCTCATCTATAGAGGTTGGATTAATGCTGTATGTTCCTGGTAAATCTGTAATTACAGCATTTTGTGTTGAGGATAATTTACATCTACCCTGCTTTTTATCTACCGTAACTCCGGGGTAATTACCTACTTTTTGAGTCAATCCTGTAAGTTGATTGAACAAAGATGTTTTTCCAGTGTTAGGGTTCCCTATTAGAGCAACTTTTATATCGTTTTTAGACATATATCAGCTTTTTAGGATTTGAATTTGAGCTGCAGTTTCTTTTCTTATTGCCAAATGACTACCATTTACGCATATGTACAAGGGATCTTTTAAGGGTGCTATTTGAATTAGTTCAACTTCTGCTCCAGGCAAACAACCCATCTCTAATAGTTTCAATGGAATAGACTCTAAAGCGCCCTCAGAAATATATCCTATTTCTCCAATATTTAATGATGCGATCGTATTCAACTTAACTAATTTGGAAGGCAAAGATAAGAGTTTAGACTGATTCTAAACAAGTTAATCTTTCGTATATTCACTTTTTAACAAAGAAATATCTTTTTTTAACTTTTCTATATCTTCTTTCTCTGTACCATCATAATAACCCCGTATACGCCTTTCTTTATCTACAAGTACAAATTGTTCTGTATGGATAAAATCATTTTCGTCCCCATTTCCTTGATCAATAACTGCAAAATAACTTTTTCTTGCTAACTCATAAATATGTTTCTTACTTCCGGTTGTCACATTCCACTTCCCATCAATAACACCTTTATCTTTTGCATATGCTTTTAATACAGAAACACTATCTATAAATGGTGTTACAGAATGTGATAAGAATAGTATATCATCGTCATCTTTATACTCTTTTTGCAGCTCGCCCATATTAAAAGCCATAGCTATACAAATAGATTGACATCGGGTAAAAAAGAAATCTGCTATATAAATTTTATCTTTATAATTCTTGTTGGTAATCGTTTCTCCATTTTGATTTATAAGTTTAAAATTTGCTATCGAATGGTTTTTTTGAATATGTTTTAAACTCTTATCAACTAACCGAGGATTAACATCTATAGGGTTAAATATTTTTAACTTCTTATCTACCTTAAGTAGATTATAAAAAACAGGAAGAACAATTAGGGAAAACAGTCCTAAAAAAAGAAGGGTTGGGAATGACTTTTTGAAAAAATTTAAATCCATTTTACATGATATTTAAGCAAATTTACAACATAAAAAACCCTAAAAAAAGGAGGTAATTATAAATCCTCTCTAAAATATTTGTTAAATTAAGAATCTATGTAATTTGTTGCTTTTAGGACTCTGTTTAAAACCTTACATTTGTTCGTTAAAAAAATTTATATAAACCCAAATGGAAATATTAATAAAAGCATCCCAATTTATTTTAAGCCTTTCTTTATTGATTGTTTTGCACGAATTAGGGCATTTTATACCTGCTAAATTATTTAAAACTCGCGTAGAGAAGTTTTACCTTTTCTTTGATTACAAGTATTCTATTTTTAAGAAAAAAATTGGTGATACCGTATACGGTATTGGTTGGATTCCTTTAGGGGGCTATGTCAAAATATCTGGAATGATTGATGAAAGTATGGACATAGAACAAATGAACGAAGAGCCAAAACCTTGGGAATTTCGTTCAAAACCAGCTTGGCAGCGTTTAATTATTATGTTAGGAGGAGTTTTTGTAAACTTTGTTTTAGGTATTATTATTTATATCTGCTTAATGTGGGGCTATGGTGAAAAGTTTTTACCAAACGATAGTGTACAAGATGGTGTTTGGACTCAAGGTGAGTTAGCCAAAGAGATTGGATTACAAAACGGGGATAAAATTTTAACTATTGATGGTGAAGAGATTAGAAAATTTAGTGAAATCACTGTCGGATTTATAAATGGAAATAATTTCACAATAGAAAGAAACGGTGAAATTATTGATAAAAAACTCCCGATAAACTTTATATCAAAATTAATTGATAGAAAAAGTAATGCAGAGGGTCCTATCGTAACTCCAAGATACCCTTTTGTTATTGGAGCTATTCAACAAGATTCTTTAAATGTAAATAGTGATCTAAAAGCGAAAGATTTTATTACCGCTATTAATGGAACTCCTATTAAATACTACGACCAAGCAAAAGAGATTTTAAATAATTATAAAGGACGTAATATTTCTTTAACAATAAAAAGAGATAACAAAATAAAAGAAGTCCCTGTAAAAGTATCCGATTATGGATATTTAGGTGTCCAATTCACAGCGATTCCTTTCAAAGATTTAGAAAAACTGGGGTATTATAAATTGTCAAAAATTAAATATTCTTTTTCTGAAGCTGTTCCAGCAGGTTTAAATAAATCTTGGACAACTTTAACCAACTATGTGAAACAGTTAAAGAAAATTTTTAACCCAAAAACAGGAGCATATAAAGGCTTAGGAGGCTTTATATCTATTGGTAGTGTTTTCCCAAGCGAATGGAGTGCGGAGTCTTTTTGGACAATTACAGCTTTTTTATCAATCATGTTAGGTTTTATGAATCTATTACCAATCCCTGCTTTAGATGGAGGTCATGTCGTCTTTACTCTTTGGGAAATGGTTACTGGTAAAAAACCAAGCGATAAGTTCTTAGAGTATGCCCAAGTTGTTGGATTCTTATTGTTAGTTACTTTACTTCTATTTGCGAATGGGAACGATATTTTTAGACTTTTTAAATGATAAATTAAAATTCTGAAACAAAAAAAGTCTCACAAATAAATTGTGAGACTTTTTTTAAATTGTATAATTTTCTTGATTAAAAACGGAAACGGAGCCCTAATAAAATGTTCTTTGGAGGCATTGGGACAAAGCCTGTCTCTATATATGATGCATTAAAAATATTATTAGCAGTAACAGTAAAATTAAAAGTATTAAAATCTACAATTACAGAAGCATCCCAAACATTATAACTCGACCCAATAGTTCTTTCTGCATATTTATAAATAATGTTTTGCTTAATGTTTTTAAATAACTTGCTTGTAAAACGAGTTATAAATTGATGTTTTAAGGTATTTAAAGAATAACGAGATAATTCTTTATTTTGATCTAAAATATCATCGTCTAAAAAATTATATCCAAAAGATAAATTTTGGTTATACTCTTTTATTTTAAAACGATACGCTGTATTGACTTCAAAACCTCTCGTTTTTACTTTTGTAATATTCGTTGCCGTATATTTAGTTGTGGCTATATCTGGCTTAATATAATCTATTAAATTCGTTGCATCTCTATTAAAAATTGCCACAGATGTTGTGAATTTACCTGAATTATACTTCAATCCAATTTCTTGTGCAAACGCTTCTTCTGGTTTTAAATAAGGGTTACCCTCTGTAGTCTGATCACTGTAATAAAGGTCTGTATAGGTAGGTATTCTGTAAGTAATTCCTAAATTTCCATAAGCTTTAAGTTGATCTGATAATTGAATTCCTAAATCTAAGCCTGGAAAGGCATGAAATTTAAAATCAGAAAAATAGGTAACCGCAACACCTGGTGTAATATCTACTTTTCCATCTGCAAATTTAAAGCGGTGTTCTAAAAAGAAATTTGCCATTGTTCTATTTCTGTCTCCTAAGTTATTACTACTTATAGAAACACTAGAAACATCAATTCCAAAACCCGTAATACCATAGTTAGAAGTATAAGAAGCATTTGCTTCTGCGCCTAATTTATTTGTTATGTGCAAGTTTCTGTAAAAAATAGGATCGAATCTTTTTAGTAAAAAAATATCCTGCCCTCTTTTCCAATAAACTCTCGGAGAAATTTTAAATTTTTCGGTTTTAAAACTAGTAGAAACACCTATTAAACTACTCTGGGTTTCTTCATACTCGTTAAATCCGTACGCTTCTGGTGTATAAAAATTCTGAGCTCCGAATTTTTTATCGAAAAAAGTAGCAATCATTTCTATGGGTTGCTTTTTCTTATTGAAAGTTCCCTTTACTAAATAATTGTAATTATTATAATCAGAGTTTATTCGATAACCCTCAGAGGTTAGAGCGCCAATATGTGCAATTATAGATGCATTTTCAAACTCTTTACCAATAGTTATAGAACCGTTTTTTTGTTCAAAAGAACCTGCTTCAATATTTACAGAAGTTGAGCTTTCTAAGCTCTTTTTAGTGACAATATTTATAGCACCTGTAAATGCATTTTGGCCAAATATTCTTGCTGCGGGACCTTTTATAATTTCTATTCGTTCGATAACTTCAATAGGTAAAGCTCCATTCATGGTGTGGTGACCTGTTTGTGCATCATCCATTTTTATCCCATCAATTAATAATAACGTTTGATCAAAACCTCCTCCTCTAATATATAGATCTGCTTGGCTTCCAGCAGTTCCTCGTCTTCTAATGTCTACACCCGCTACTTGCTGTAATAAATCGGCAACATTAGTCGCTGCACTGTTTAAAATATCTTTTGATGTAATGATTTGTATCGTTCTAGAATTGTCTTTGAACGGTAAATCTATTCTTGTAGATTTTATTACGACAGTATCTAATTCTTGAGGCTCTTTTGGCTCTTGAGAGAATAAAACTGTATTTATTAATAAAAGAGTAATCCCGATAGCTTTGTGATACACCATTTTTAAATTGATTATTATGGTACAAATGTATTAAATACTTTTACACTAAAAGTGTAGTTTATTAGAATTTTAGAAAGGTAAACTAAGGAATTTATGTTTATAAAATATTATGGCAATTTATTATAGAAAAAACAACTGCCAACAACTGTTTTAAAATCTATTTTTTGGTACTTTTATCACATGTTTGCGTTAGTCGATTGTAATAATTTTTATGCTTCTTGTGAACGGGTTTTTAACCCTAAGCTAGAAGGAAAGCCAGTTGCTATTTTAAGCAATAATGATGGCTGTGTGATTTCTATGAGCGATGAAGCTAAGAAATTACAATTACCCTTTGGCGCACCTATTTTCAAATGGGAGCAATTTTGTAAAAAAAATAATATTACCGTTTTATCTTCAAACTACCCTTTATATGGTGATATGAGCGCAAGAGTAATGAATATATTAGAGGACTTTTCGCCAGAAACAGAGGTTTATTCTATTGATGAGTCTTTTTTAAAATTAGAGGGTTTTGAAAACTATAATCTCACTGAATATGCAGCAAAGATGAGAAGTAGAGTTTTAAAATGGACCGGTATCCCTACTTGTGTGGGAGTTGCTTCTACAAAGGCGCTTTGCAAAGTTGCTAATAAAATAGCTAGATCTAACTTAAAACAATCTAAAGGAATTTGTATAATAGATTCTGAGGAAAATAGAGTTAAGGCTTTAAAGTGGACGAAAATTGGCAATGTGTGGGGTATTGGAAGCCGCTTAAAAATAAGATTACAAGATAAAGGCTGTATTACTGCTTGGGATTTTACACAATTACCTAGTGATTGGGTTTTAAAAAATTTTTCTATTGTAGAGTGGAGATTACAAAAAGATTTACAAGGAATTTCTAAAATTCCATTAGATGGTGTTTCTTCAAAAAAAATGATTTCAACAACACGAAGCTTTGAATATACTCATACTGATATTGAAAATATAAAAGAACGTATTTCTACTTTTGCAACAAAATGTGCAGAAAAATTACGTTATCAAAAATCGAGCTGTCATATGCTAATTGTACAGCTTTCCAGTAATCGGTTTGAAAAAAATTCACAGTACCACAGAAAAAGTAAAACAGTCCTTTTTTCACACCCTACAGATTCTACTTTAGTTATTTCAAACGCCGCTATAGAAGCTGTGAAAACTATTTTTAAAAATGGGGTTAAATATAAAAAAGCTGGTGTTATTGTTTCGGGATTAGTGCCTAATGATAATTTTCAGTTAAATTTATTTAGCAATGAAAACCCAAAACACAAACCATTAATGGCCTCTATAGACAGCTTAAACAAAAAATTCAAGTCTAATAAAATAAAATTAGGAAATCAAGATTTAAAACGTACTTGGAAAATGCGTCAAGAAAGACTCTCTGCTAAGTTCACTACTAATATTAAAGAAATAATTACCATAAAATAATATGTCAAATAAAAATCTTGTTTTTTTTACCCCAAAAAATTCTTTTGGAAACGGTGTGATATTAATTGACGCCGGAATTTCAGCCGGTTTCCCTTCGCCTGCAGATGATTTTAAGGAAACTAGAATTTCTTTAGATGATGAGTTAATTACCAATAAAGATGCTACTTTTTTCGCAAAAGTTAGTGGTCAATCTATGATTGGTGCTGGCTTAGACGATAATGATCTATTGGTAATTGACAGGAGCATTGAGCCTGGAAATAATAAAATTGCAGTATGTTTTTTAGATGGTGAGTTTACTGTAAAACGTTTGCGAGTTGAAGGAACAGATGTTTGGTTACAGCCAGAAAACCCAGCTTATCCTGTTATAAAAATTACGGAAGATAACGACTTCGTTATTTGGGGAATTGTAACAAGTGTAATAAAGAAGGTCTAATCTTTTATATTAAATTACCATGAAGTTCCTTTAATACTTAAGGCCGCTTTTAAAATATCTTTTTGGCTAATTTGACCAATTAATTTACCATTTTCTATTACAGGAAATCTTCTCCTTTTAGAATTAATAAATTTGGTTGCGGCATCGAAGATATTCATATCTTTATCGATAATATCTACAGTTGTAACCATTTTTTTTGCAACGATATTATTACTATCAGAAGGCATGTTATAATATTTGCTTTCAGAAATATGTTTAATACAGTCAGTTTCAGAAATAATCCCTATTAATTCATTTTTATCATTTACAACAGGACCTCCTGAAATTTTATTCGCAATTAAAAGATGGATTACGTGATCTAAGGAGTCATCGGGTTTAAAAGTGATTAATTTTGTAGTCATATAATGTGAAACTAAAATTTGTGGGCTTTCCTTACCTTTATTGGCTATTCTTTTCCCTTGAAAGCTTTTAATTCCCATAATGATGATGTTTAGTTTTTACTAAAGTTAACAAATTTTTAGCTTGGTAATTTTAAAACATGCATATATTTAAAAAAATTCTGTAACATTTAAAAAGTTTTTTAGTCTTATCTATATGAAAATTAATCAAAAAATGGAGAGATTCTCCACCATTGTTTCCATACTCATAGTACTTAGTGTAATCTACTGGAGTTTTGCCGAATTAAAACCTTCAATAACCTCTACCTATAAAAGTCCTACGAATACAGTTTTTTCTTTAAAAAACGCCCTTAATCATCTGAAAAACATCAGTGAAAAACCCCATTATGTAGGTTCTAAGGAGCATAAAAAAGTACAAGCCTATATTGTTGCCGAATTACAGAAAATGGGTTTTGAAACTGAAATTCAAACACAAACATTTTATAAAAGAAATAAACGATTTGTAGCCGCCACTGCAGAAAATATCATTGCAAAATTAAAAGGAACTGGTTCGGAAAAAGCATTAATGTTGTTAACGCATTACGACTCTAGCCCACATTCTTCTGTGGGGGCAAGTGATGCTGGTTCTGGTGTTGTTACAATTTTAGAAGGATTAAGAGCTTTCTTAGCTAAAAATAAAGCACATAAAAACGATATTATTATCCTAATTTCTGATGCTGAAGAATTAGGCTTGTTAGGGGCGCAGGCATTTGTAGATAACCATGCATGGACAAAAGATATTGGCCTAGTTTTGAATTTTGAAGCCAGAGGAAGTGGTGGTCCAAGTTATATGCTGATGGAAACCAATGGGAAAAACAGTAAATTACTTTCTGAGTTTTTAGCTGCAAAACCCAATTTCCCCGCCGCAAATTCTTTAATGTATTCTATTTATAAAAAATTACCTAATGATACAGATTTAACGATCTTTAGAGAAGATGCAAATATTAACGGCTTTAATTTTGCCTTTATTGGAGATCATTTCGATTATCACACTGCCCAAGATTCTTATGAACGTATGGATAAAGAAACACTTTTACATCAAGCAGATTATTTCACTACTTGTCTAAATTATTTTTCAAATTCAGATTTAACGAACCTAACTTCAGAAGAAGATTATGTTTACGTAAACTTCCCAATTATCAAATTAGCAACGTATCCTTTCTCTTTTGTGCTACCAATGGTTGTTCTCTGTAGTATTCTTTTTTTAATCTTATTAGTTTTTGGCTTTTATTTAAAAAAAATAGATGCTAAGGGTGTTCTTAAGGGTTTTATTCCTTTTGTAGTCTCCTTAATTTTATGTGGTGGGATTTCTTATGGATTATGGGAGATTCTTTTAATTATTCATCCGCATTATAATGATATATTACATGGGTTTACCTATAACGGATATCAATATATAACTGCTTTTGTATTCTTAAATTTGTGGTTACTTTTCACTATTTATAAACGTACTTCAAAAGAAGAGAAACCAACCAATTTATTAGTGGCACCTATTTTCTTCTGGTTGGTACTTAACTTTATAATTAGTGATTCTTTAAAAGGTGCTGGTTTTTTTATAATCCCGGTTATTAGTGCGCTATTAATTTTAGCTATTGCTGTTTTCTTGAACTTAAGTGATAGGGTTAAACAAATTTTATTTACTATAATATCAATACCAACAATCTATATATTTGCGCCAATGGTTAAAATGTTTCCCGTTGGTTTAGGTTTAAAAATACTCTTTGTAAGTGCAATTTTTATCGTATTAGTTTTTGGATTGATGATACTCTCGTTCCATCAAAAAAAATCTTTTTGGACACAAAAATGGAGCGGTTTTTTAACCCTCCTCTTTTTTATAATTGCAACTTATAATAGCGGATTTTCTGTTGATCATAAAAAACCAAACAGTCTTGTTTATGTTCAAAATTCTGATAATAAAACTGCTTATTTCGGAACCTATAATACTACTTTAGACACCTATACAAAACAAGTTTTTACAGCAGGTTCTACAGCAGATGGAATTGAAAATATAGACCTCAAAAGCAAGTATAGCACTCGTTTTAACTACACTAAAAAGACTGATTATAAAGCTATTTCTTCTTCGAATATTACCACAGAACTAGACACGATAATTGGTAAAAAGCGTTTTTTAGAAATTACAATTACGCCAGAGAGAAAAATAAATCTATTGCAGTTTTTAACTAAAAAAAACCTGTTATTATATCAATTTAAAGTAAATGATATTTTAGTAGATGAGGGTAAAAACTATGAGGTAAGAAGTGGCGCATTTTTATCATATTATTTAGGGAGTAAGGACAAAAAGGTAACACTTTCATTCTATGTGAACCTAGATCAAAATTTAGACCTTACTTTAAATGAAATTTCTTATGACTTGCTCACCAATAAAAAACTCAGCATAAAACCAAGAGCAGAAGACATGATGCCTATGCCTTTTGTAACCAATGATGCCATTATTATAAGCAAACAAATAAGCCTTTAAAGGGTTCTTCATAAAAAAAGCATCTTGAAAAATCAAGATGCTTTTAAAATTCATATTAAACGCTCTTTTATTTTATCTCAGAGGTTCTTAAAGTATTTACCATTCCTTTAGCTTCTACGGGCATTGAGGTCAAGTTAATCGTTAAATCACCCTCTTTCACGAATCCTTTTTCTTTAGAAATCTTATTGATATCAATAACAGTATCATCTGTACTTAAGTTTTTATCATAAAAAAAAGCATTAACTCCCCAAAGCAGATTTAATTTTCCTAAAATTCTTTTTTCTGATGAAAAAGCTAATATATGAGCTTTTGGCCTCCAGGCTGAAATTTGAAATGCGGTGTATCCACTTTTTGTAAATGTACAGATTGCTTTTGCATTCGTATCATTTGCCATAAGAGCCGCGTGATGACAAATTGCTTTCGTAATAAATCGATCAGTTCTAATATGAGGAGCACTTTGAGGGACTTTAATTAAAGGTGAGTTTTCTACACTTTTAATAATTTCTGTCATTTTTTGAATTACTCTTATCGGATTTTTTCCAACAGAAGTTTCTCCAGAAAGCATTAATGCATCAGCACCGTCCATAATCGAATTAGCAACATCATTTACTTCTGCTCTTGTTGGTACAGAATTTTCGATCATTGTTTCCATCATTTGAGTTGCAATAATTACAGGTATTCTTGCTTTTTTCGCTTTATTTACTAGCATTTTCTGAATTAAAGGAACTTCCTGCATTGGGATTTCTACACCTAAATCTCCACGAGCAACCATCAACCCATCACAATAAGGAATTAATGAATCTATATTTTCTACAGCTTCTGGCTTTTCAATTTTAGCAATAACAGGTACTCTATAGTCTGAATGTTGATCAATTAAATCACGTAACATTCTCAAATCCTCAGGTGTTCGTACAAAAGATAAAGCAATCCAATCTACTTTCTGTTCTAAAGCAAAAACAGCATCAGCCATATCTTTTTCTGTTAACGCTGGTAAAGAGATTGCTGTATTTGGTAGGTTTACTCCCTTTTTAGATTTCAAAGCGCCTCCAACAATTACTTTTACAACAACTTCTGTTTCTTTATCACTAGAAATAACTTCAAACATTAATTTTCCGTCATCAACTAAAATGTGCTCTCCAACTTTTACGTCTTTTGGAAAACGTTGATAAGTCATAAATGCTTTTTCTTTTGTTCCAACACATTGTTCTGTGGTGAATTTAAAGGTGTCTCCGTCTTCTAATATAACATCCTCTTCCATGACGCCAACACGTAGTTTTGGACCTTGCAGGTCTCCCAAAATCGCTATATTAAACTCGCTTTCTTTATTAATTTCGCGGATCTGTTGAATACGTATTTTTACATCATCATAATCTGCATGAGAAAAATTAATTCTAAAAACATTTACTCCTTCTTTCGCTAACTTATAAAGAACTTCTTTTGAACTTGTTGCTGGGCCTAAGGTTGCTACTATCTTTGTTTTTTTATTATTCGGCATCTTCTAAAATATTAAAATGTCTTTCGACTTTAATGAATTTCTATCTATTATATATGAGGTAATAACCTGGTTTATACTTTTTATTTTATTTACTTTTTCTGATAAGTTTTTAGCACTAATATCTTCAATAATTTTAATAAAATAATCTATCTTCTTTTTCTCAGGTATTAAATAATTTTTTATTTCTGTACTTAATAATAACCCTTTTTCTTCTGCTTTATTTTCTCTTTTTGAACTATTTGCAATTAGATACCATTCTGAATCATGACTAAAATTTTGATACATGAAAACAGAAAAAGAAGCATCACTTTTTTTATTTTGAAAATCTAAGTTAAAACTTGCTTTATTAAACTGAATATTTAATTCCTGATTTATTAAATATGCTAATTTATAATCCTCTAAAGCTGTATGAATACCTATTAAAGAATAATTTTCTTCGTGAAAGTCATTAAAATCTAAAGAGTGTACTTGCATAATATTAACAAATTTAATTCTCCTTTAGTAGGCGAAATTACGCATTGTTTCACAAAGTATGAATAAAATTCAACGAAAACGATGTCGTGTGACCTAAGAAGTTGTTATTTGATCTTGGAAAGCAAAGTAGACTCTTTTTGATGCTTGCTCTTCTGCTTTTTTCTTAGAAGTTGCACGACCCTTGGCAATAAGCTCTCCTTCTATACTGATTTTTACACTAAAGTGCTTTACTGGTTGGTTACCTGAATCTTCATAAATATCAAAAATATATCTCTTTTTCTGCTGTTGGCACCATTCTATAATTAAGCCCTTATAACTTGTAATTTTCCCTTCTAATTTTTCAATATCTACATAAGGGTCAATCACATTTTCGTGAACAAATTTTTGGCAAAAATTATATCCTTTATCTAAGTATATCGCCCCAATTAAAGCTTCGAAAATATTACCATGAATATTATCTCCTACATTAGATTTATCAACATTACTCTTAACAAATTTTATTAAATTTAGGTCTTTCCCTAATTCATTTAAATGATCTCTACTTACAATCTTAGAGCGCATTTGGGTTAAATACCCTTCAGTCCCTTTGGGTACTTTTTTGTATAAATAAGAGGCAATCACTGAGCCTAAAATAGAATCTCCTAAAAACTCTAACCGCTCATAATTTATTGGTATGCCTTTACTATCTTTTAGCTGAAAGGATCTGTGGGTGAAAGCTTTTTTGTATTTATTAATATTTCGAGGAGAAAAATTAAGTAATTTTTTTAATTCGCTATATAATTCTAAATCCTCTTCTGAATGTGATTGAACTATTTTACGAATAAAGTTCATATGCTAGTCGTCTAATTTTCTAAACGCTACACATGCATTATGGCCACCAAAACCAAAGGTGTTGCTTATCGCTACTTTAATATCCCTTTTCTGAGCCTTATTCAATGTTAAGTTTAATTCCGGATTGATGTTCTCATCAACTGTAGAATGATTTATTGTAGGGGGTATAATACCATGTTTCATAGCTAGTATTGATGCGATAGATTCTATTGCTCCAGCAGCGCCCAACAAATGACCTGTCATTGATTTTGTAGAGTTAATATTTATGTTTTTTGAATGCTCTCCAAAAACAGCAGAAATAGCTTTTAACTCAGCAACATCTCCTAAAGGCGTGGATGTACCGTGTGTATTAATATGATCTACATCTTCTGGTTTTATTCCAGAATTCTCTAAACAGCTTTTCATTACGGCAATCACTCCTAATCCCTCTGGATGAGGTGCTGTTATATGGTAAGCGTCAGAGGACATCCCTCCACCTATTACCTCTGCATAAATTTTAGCGCCTCTAGCTTTAGCGTATTCATATTCTTCTAAAATAAGTGCTCCCGCACCCTCTCCTAGAACAAAACCCTCTCTGTTTGCATCAAAAGGTCTTGATGCCGTTTCTGGAGTTTCATTTCTTGTCGATAAAGCTTGCATAGAACTAAACCCTCCAACACCAGCAATTGCAATAGCAGCTTCACTACCACCTGTAACAATAACGTCACAATAACCTAGCCTAATGTAATTAAGGGCATCTATCATAGCGTTTGCAGATGACGCACATGCAGAAACAGTTGTGTAATTTGGTCCCATAAAGCCATGTTTAATAGAAATATGCCCTGGGGCAATATCTGCAATCATTTTAGGGATAAAGAAAGGGTTAAATTTAGGAGTACCGTCACCCGCAGCATAATTTAAGACTTCATTTTGAAAAGTCTCTAAGCCGCCAATTCCTGCCCCCCATATTACACCAACACGTAATTTATTGATAGTTTCAAGATCTAAGTCTGCATCAGCAATTGCTTCGTCTGAAGCAACCATTGCGTATTGCGTAAATCGATCCATTTTACGAGCATCCTTTCTATTAATAAAATCTGTAGGGTCAAAGTTTTTAACTTCACATGCGAAACGAGTTTTGGACTTGGAAGCGTCAAAATGTGTAATAGGTGCAGCTCCGCTAACTCCTTTAACTAAAGCATCCCAATACTCTTCTATATTGTTTCCTATTGGTGTTAATGCTCCAAGTCCAGTTACAACTACTCGTTTTAATTGCATATATAATTACTTTTTTGCTGCTTCGATATAGCTTACTGCTTGACCTACAGTTCCAATATTCTCTGCTTGATCATCTGGAATTTGGATATCAAATTCTTTTTCGAACTCCATAATTAACTCAACAGTATCTAAAGAATCTGCTCCTAAGTCGTTTGTGAAGCTAGCTTCTGTTGTTACCTCATTATCGTCTACTCCTAATTTGTCTACGATAATAGCTTTTACTCTTGATGAAATGTCTGACATAATTGTTGTTTGTTTAAAATTAAAATCGGGGACAAAAATACAAATCTTATTAGTTTTATCTAATTTTTGTCGAAAAAATGATGATTAAAAGTAATTAAAATTGTTTAATCTTTACTTAAAATAATCTTATTGTTAATAATTATCCCTTTTTTTGTATTCTAGAAAAGTAATTATGAAGCGTATTATTGTTTTTGCATCTGGTTCTGGTTCGAACGCAGAAAGTATTATAAATTTTTTTAATCATTCCGAAACTGCAAAAGTTACACATGTGCTATGTAATAATAAAAATGCTGAAATTTTTGAACGCTGTGAAAGGTTAAATGTAGAAATATCACTAATAGATAGAGAGGTTTTTGATAAAGAAGATACTGTACTTCACTTTTTGAGAAAAGAGGCCGACCTTATTGTTCTGGCTGGTTTTTTATGGAAAATTCCAGAAAAAATTGTGTCATCTTTCCCAAAAAAAATTATTAATATTCACCCCTCTTTACTTCCAAAATATGGTGGGAAAGGAATGTTCGGTAAGCATATCCATAAAGCTATAAAAGAAAATTGTGAATTAGAAACTGGTATTACAATTCATTATGTTAACGAAAAGTATGACGAAGGGGCCATTATTTTTCAAGAAAAAACAATAATTTCAAAAGATGATTCAATAGAAATTATTGCAGACAAAATTCATTTATTAGAACATAGTCATTTCGCAAAAGTTATTGAAAGTGTAATATTAGAGGGTAATATTAGAGGGTAATGAGTAAAAAAAAGTTTTATGTGGTTTGGAATGGAAGAAAAAAAGGTCTTTTTACTTCTTGGAGCACTTGCAAAAAACAAGTTGATGGATTTGATGGCGCTGAGTATAAATCTTTCACGAATTTAGATGAAGCTGAGCTTGCTTTTTCTAAAAAATATGTTGATTACAAAGGAAAAAACAATAAAAAGCCCACATTGTCTATAATAGAAAAAGAAAAGTACGGGTTGCCTAATTTGGAAAGTATCTCTGTAGATGCTGCCTGTTCTGGAAATCCGGGTAAAATGGAATATCGAGGAGTTCTAACACATAATAAAAAAGAACTTTTCATAAAAGGTCCTTATCAAAATGGCACAAATAATATTGGCGAATTTTTAGCTTTAGTTCATGGTATTGCTCTTTTAAAAAGCAAGAACAAGGAAAGTATTCCTATATACACTGATTCTAAAATCGCTATGAGTTGGGTAAAACAAAAAAAATGTAAAACTAATATTCATTTTAATTCAACAAATAAAGATTTACTCGAGTTAATAAAAAGAGCAGAAAATTGGTTAGAAAATAACACTTACAAAAATCCAATTATAAAATGGGAAACTAAAGCTTGGGGAGAAATTCCTGCTGATTTTGGAAGGAAATAACCGTTAATTTTTTTCTTACCTTTGAGCTCAAACTATTCTTAAAATAAATGCTTACCCTACGTAATATACTGATATTCTCTATTTTTATTTCACTATGCTTAAGCTGTAATAAAAAAAGAAAAGGAATGGATAAACCATTTCTTTTAAACAAGTTGTCAGAAAAAATTTCTGGAATTGATTTCAAAAATATTCTTACTGAAGACTTAGAACATAGTATTATTAATTACATTTATTTTTATAACGGTGGAGGTGTTAGTGCTGGCGATATCAATAATGATGGATTACCAGATCTTTATTTCGTATCTAACCAAGGAGAAAATAAACTTTTTCTTAATAAAGGAAATCTAACTTTTGAGGATATTTCCAAAAAGGCAAAAATTGATAGTGCTTCGGATTGGAATACTGGAACTACAATGGTTGATATTAATAATGATGGCTTTTTAGATATTTATGTCTGTACTGTTTCTGGCTTATTAGACTTTAAAGGTAGAAATGAGCTTTTCATTAATAACGGAGACAATACTTTTACTGAAAGAGCTCAAGAATATGGGTTAGATTTTGAAGGGTTTTCTACACAAGCATACTTTTTTGACTACGACAAAGACGGAGATTTAGATGTATATATTGTAAACCATGCAACACACACAATAACGTCTCATGGTAAAGCTTCCTTAAGAAATAAACGCGCCCCTTTTGTTGGTGATGTTTTACTAAAAAACAACAATGGTAAGTTTACAGATGTTAGCGAAAAAGCGAAAATTTTCGGTGGCGTTAATGGATACGGACTAAGCGCATCAATTGCAGATTTCAACAACGATGGGTGGGATGATATTTATGTTTGTAACGATTTTCACGAGGACGATTATTATTACATTAATAACCAAGATGGTACATTTAGAGAAGAACTAAAAAAATCTTTTTCTACAATTTCAAGATTTTCTATGGGTAGTGATGTTGCTGATATTAACGGAGATGGGTTTCAAGACCTCATTACTCTTGATATGTTACCAAATGATGAGCGAGTTTTAAAAGAAACCGAAGGTGATGATGCAATGTATAATATGCAAGAAAAGTTAAGAAAGCAAGGATACAAAGATCAATATTCTAGAAACACACTTCAGATTAATGAAAAAGGAGATTACTTTTATGAAACTGCTTTGCTAAATAATGTTGCTGATACTGATTGGAGTTGGTCACCGCTGTTTGCTGATTTTGATAATGATGGCCATCAAGATTTATTCATTAGTAATGGTATTAATCGAAGGCCAAATGGGCTTGATTTTAAAAAATATGTGTCAAGTACTTTTAAGCAGAAAAGTGAGGCAGAAAGTTTAGACTGGCTTTTTAAGTCGATTAATGAAATGTCTTCTGGGAAAGTTACCAATGAGATTTATAAAGGAAATTCTAATACTTTTAAAAAGAAAACAGGTTCTTGGATAGAGCAAAAACCATCACTTTCTAATGGTGCTATTTATGTTGATTTAGATTTGGATGGAGATTTAGATATTGTGATAAACAATTTAAATAATTTTGCAGGGATCTATGAAAATAGTACAAACAAAAAAAGAAACTCAATAAGCTTAAAGTTTAACTACAAAATTAATAACAAAAACGGTTTAGGAACAAAAGCGATCTTGTATAACTCTGGTAAGAAACAATTAAAACAATTATTTTCATCAAGGGGGTTTATTTCTTCTGTAGAACAAAAGATTCATTTTGGCCTAGACAGCTTGACTGAAATAGACTCTATTTCTATTATTTGGCCTGATAATACTTTTCAAAAAATTAAAAGTCCTGAAATTAATAAAACACTATCTATTGACTATAAGGAGAATAATCCTGTATATTATTATCCTAAGAATAATGTTAGTGGTAAGATTTTTAAAACTGCTAATAGTATAGATTTCAAACACAAAGAAGATTTTTATTATGATTTTAATAGGGAGAAAATTATTCCATATCAAGTTTCTAAATTAGGCCCTGCGTTTGCAATTGGTGATATAGATGGTAACGGTTTTGATGATATCTATCTTGGAGGTAGCTCTGGAAATGTTGCTGAATTATATTTAAATAATGGGAAATCATTCAAGAAAAGTGTTCAAAAACAATTTGAAAATGATGCAAATTACGAAGATAATGATGCTGTTTTCTTAGATGCTGATAATGACGGTGATTTAGACTTATATGTTGCTACTGGAATTAATAAAATAAGGGATTCCAGATTTGAGGTAGATCGTTTATATATAAATAAAAAAGGGAAATTTGAAAAAAGTAGAAATAGAACTTTAATAAACCCACTAAACACCTCATGTGTAGCTAGTTATGATTATGACAATGACGGTGATGAAGATTTGTTTATTGGAAACTTGTCAAATCCAGGGGGTTTTGGTGCAGATGTAAATTCAGCCATTTTAATTAATAATGGTCAAGGTAAGTTTAATGCAGATTTAACTTTTAAGCTTAATTCTAAAGTTACAGATGCAATTTGGATTGACATTAACAACGATGGTCAAAAGGACTTATTAGTTTCTTCTGAATGGGGAGCTCCTAAGGTTTTTATAAATAGTAATGGAAAATTATCTTTAGTTGAAATTGCCGAAAACTTAGAGGGTTTATGGCAGTCAATTACTGCGTACGATATTGATAAGGATGGTGATAAGGATATTTTATTAGGAAATTGGGGGTTGAATACAAAATTTAATCCAACATTAAAAAATCCATTAACTATGTACTATGGAGATTTTGATCAAAATAATAGAAAAGAAACAGTTATTACATACTCTAAAAACGGAAAGAAATATCCTGTTAATTCTAAAGATGAATTAGCGGCGCAGATGAATATTGTGAGTAAACAGTTTGTTGAACACAAAGATTATGCACTAAAAACAGTTGAAGAAATTTTATCAGTTGAAGGGATAAAAAAAGCACTAAAATTTACTGTAAACACCCTAGCTTCTGGGTACTTAGAAAATAATGATGGTGACTTTAAAACTTTTAAACAGTTTCCAAAGGAGCTACAATACGCTCCAATTGGTAGCTTTGACTTTATTGATGTCAATAAAGAAAAGAGGGTTATCATTTCTGGTAATTCACTTAGTGTAAATACCTATCATGGGGGATATACATCTTTAAAAGGAGTTTTGCTAAAATCGATTACTGAATATGACTTTGTCTCTAATTTCGGAATCCTCCCTTTTAACACAAAAATTAAAGGTATTAAAAGTGTCGAAATGAAAAATGAAAAATTATTATTAGTTGTTTCTAATAATGACTCCATACAAACTTATTTCTATAAAAAATAACAGATGTCTCTTTCACAAAAAATATTTTTTATAATCATAATTTCCCTATTTATTTCTTGCCAAAAAGAAAGTAAAAAAATTGTGATTACTGCAAATGATTATCATAAGGTAGTGGATAAATTAACTGAAGTTATGATTCATGATGTTTTCTCTCCACCAGTAGCAAGCAGAGTCTACGTTTATCCAAATATCGCAGCGTATGAAGTTTTAAATTCAGGAGATTCAAACTATATGTCTTTAGTTAATCAGATAAAGGGTTTAGTTAGTTTTTCTGCAAACACAACAAAAGGAGATGTTAATAAGAAGCTAGCGGCTTTAATCGCTTATTTAAATATCGCTAAAGAATTAGTTTTTTCTAAGGTTGATGTTAAAATTTATAGAGATAGCCTTTTTACTGTTTGGAAAACAGAAAATGAAGCTGTTTTTTTAAAAGCAAAAAAATATGCTTCTCCTTATACTGAACATATTTTAAAATTGATGCATTCGGATAATTATAAAGAAACTCGCAACATGCCAGATTTCAATATTTCTTCCGAAAATGATTCAAGATGGGAGCCAACACCTCCAGCATACATGAAAGGGATTGAGCCTAGTTGGGGTAGTATTAGATCTTTTATTTTAGACACCCCTTCAGAATTTAAACCCACTCCTCCTCCTAAATTTTCATTAGAGAAAGATTCTCCTTTTTACAAAGAACTCAGGTATGTATATGATCTAACAAATGAAATAAAAGAAAAAGGTAATAATTCTGAAGAAATAAAAATTGCTAAATTTTGGGATTGTAATCCCTTTGTTGTTGTTAACAAAGGGCATTTTATGTTTGCTTCTAAAAAAATAACACCAGGAGCTCATTGGATTGGAATTTGCCAAATTGCATCCAAAAAAATAAATTCTAATTTCTCCAAAACTGTTTTCGCTTATACTAAAACTTCTATTGCTATTTCTGACGCCTTTATTAGTTGCTGGGATGAAAAATATAGAAGTAACTTAGTTCGCCCAGAAACACTGATTAATAAATTTATAGACGATACTTGGACACCTCTTTTACAAACACCCCCGTTTCCAGAATATACAAGTGGTCATTCTGTCGTATCGGCGGCGGCGGCAGAAGTATTAACAGATATTTTCGGTGACAATTTTTCTTTTAACGACACTACAGAGTTACCATATGGCTTACCAGTAAGAAGGTTCTCATCTTTTAAAAGCGCTGCAAAAGAAGCTGCTATTAGTAGGGTTTATGGAGGAATTCATTACTCTTCTGCTGTTGAAGAAGGGTTCGTACAGGGAATGAAAATTGGAAAAAAAGTGAATACTAAATTAATTTTTACTAGATAATATCCAATATTATATTACTTTTTATGTTTTTACCTAAGTATTTGTCTTCGATTAAGTGTTAAAAAAAGCTTTTTTTAAGTATCCTGAACACAAAATATATTTAAGTCACTAAATAGATGCTTTCATTAATTCTCTATTCATTCTTGCTATGTTGTCTAAAGAAATTCCCTTAGGACACTCTACTTCACAGGCTCCTGTATTTGTACAGTTTCCAAAACCTTCTAAATCCATCTGTGCGACCATATTCTGAACTCGATCTGCAGCCTCAATTTGTCCTTGTGGTAATAATGCATATTGAGATACCTTTGCGCCCACAAATAACATGGCAGATGAATTCTTACACGTTGCTACACATGCTCCGCAACCAATACAGGTTGCCGCGTCCATAGCCTCGTCGGCTGCTTTTTTAGGAATAGGAATTGAATTTGCATCTTGAGTATTTCCTGATGTATTTACAGAGATATATCCTCCTGCATGTTGAATTCTATCAAAAGCAGACCTATCAACTACTAAATCTTTTATTACTGGGAAAGCTGCTGCTCTAAATGGTTCTATAGTGATGGTGTCTCCATCTTTAAACATACGCATATGCAACTGGCAAGTTGTTACACCTCTGTCTGGACCATGAGCTTCTCCGTTTATATACATAGAGCACATTCCACAAATCCCCTCTCTACAATCGTGATCAAATGCAACTGGCTGTTCACCAGCATTAACTAATTGTTCGTTAAGAACATCCATCATTTCTAAAAAAGACATATGCTCTGAAATTTCAGTAACTTTATAATCCACCATTTGACCCTTAGTCTTTGAGTCTTTTTGTCTCCAAATTTTAAGTGTTAAATTCATTGTATCTTTTTATTTATAACTTCTTTCTTTTACCTCTATGTTTTCGTAAGCCAACGCTTCTTTGTGTAAAACTGCATCTTTTGGCTCTCCTTTGTACTCCCAGGCTGAGACAAATTGGAATTCTTTGATTCTTTTTGCTTCTCCTTCTTCTGTTTGGTGCTCTTCTCTAAAGTGTCCTCCAGCAGACTCTTCCCTTACCAATGCATCTTTTGCAAATAATTCCCCTAATTCAAGAAAGTCTGCAACTCTTCCTGCTTTTGCAAGTTGTTCGTTATATTCTTTAGTAGTTCCTGGAACATTGACGTTCTCCCAAAAATCTTTTCTTAATTCTGAAATTTCTTCTATCGCTATTTTCAACCCTTCTGCATTTCTTGACATACCACATTTATCCCACATTATTTTTCCTAATTTTTTGTGGTAATAATCTACAGAATGAGCTCCTTTGTTATTTATAAAAAACTCTACTCTTTCTGTTACTGCTTTCTCCGCAGCTTCAAACTCTGGAGTTTCTGTGGATATTTCACCAGTTCTAATATCGTCTGCTAAATAATCTCCAATTGTATATGGTAATACAAAATAACCATCTGCTAAGCCTTGCATTAATGCAGATGCACCTAATCTATTTGCTCCGTGATCAGAAAAATTTGCTTCTCCAATTGCGTAACAGCCTGGGATTGTTGTCATCAAATTGTAATCAACCCAAACACCTCCCATTGTATAGTGAACTGCTGGATAAATCATCATAGGTGTTTCATATGGGTTTTCATCGACGATTTTCTCATACATCTGAAATAAGTTTCCATATTTCGCTTTTACAATCTCTTGTCCTAATTCTTTAATTTTTTCCTTTGTGGGGTTTTGAATATTATTAATTTTAGCTTGCTCTTTGCCATAACGCTCAAATGATGCTGCAAAATCTAGATATACCGCCTCACCAGTTGCGTTTACTCCATAACCTGCGTCAGAACGCTCTTTGGCAGCTCTAGAGGCTACGTCACGGGGAACTAAATTACCGAATGCGGGATAACGTCTTTCTAAATAATAATCTCTTTGTTCTTCAGATAAATCAGTTGGCTTTCTACTTCCCTCTCTAATTGCCAAAACATCTTCCATGTTTTTTGGCACCCAAATTCTACCATCATTTCTCAATGATTCTGACATCAATGTTAATTTAGACTGGTAATCTCCAGATCTTGGGATACATGTTGGATGAATTTGTGTGTAACACGGGTTTGCAAAATATGCTCCTTTTTTATGCACTTTCCATCCAGCTGTTACATTCGATCCCATCGCGTTAGTAGACAAGAAGTACACATTTCCATAACCCCCGGACGCAATAACAACTGCATGCGCAGAATGTCTTTCAATTTCTCCTGTAACTAAATTTCGTGCAATAATTCCTCTTGCTTTTCCATCAACAACAACAACATCTAGCATTTCATGACGATTGAACATTTCAATCTTCCCTCTAGCTATTTGTCTATTCATCGCAGAATAAGCTCCCAATAACAATTGCTGACCTGTTTGCCCTTTTGCGTAGAAAGTTCTAGAAACTAAAACTCCCCCAAATGAACGATTGTCTAAAAGACCTCCATAATCACGTGCAAAAGGAACTCCTTGTGCTACACATTGATCTATGATGTTTGCAGAAACCTCTGCTAATCTATATACGTTTGCTTCACGAGATCTATAATCTCCTCCCTTTACAGTATCATAAAATAATCTGTAGGTAGAATCTCCATCTCCTTGGTAATTTTTTGCGGCATTAATTCCTCCTTGAGCGGCAATTGAATGGGCTCTTCTTGGAGAATCTTGATATGCAAATGATTTAACATTATAGCCTAGCTCTGCTAAAGTTGCTGAAGCAGAACCACCAGCAAGACCAGTACCAACTACTATAACATCTATATTCCTTTTATTTGCAGGGTTTACAAGGTTAATATGATTTTTATAAGCTGTCCATTTATCTTTAATTGGACCTTTTGGTACTTTTGAATCTAAAGCCATAATTATATAAGATTAATGATTAAAATAATGATACGTTGCTATAAAAATAAACCCAAAAGGAATTATAATTGAATATAATTTCCCGATAGTCTGAAGTGTTTTCTTTCTTCCTGCAGTTCCTCCAAGGGATTGAAAAGCAGAGGTAAAACCGTGTGCTAAATGCAATCCTAAAAGAACAAAGGCAAATATATAAGCTCCAACTCTAAGCGGATTTACAAATTTTTCAACCAATTCATGATGATAGCGAAAGCCATCTATTCCTTGCATTGTTCCTGACCAATCTTGTTGAATGAATTTTGTGTTAATTTCTGGGAACCAGAAATCAATAAAATGTAAAAGAATAAAGGCAAGAATTGTTGACCCACTCCAAATCATATTTCTGCTCATCCAGCTAGAATTTGCTGCACCATTATTTTTGGAGTAAGATACTTTTCTAGCGCTAGTATTTTTTATCTCTAGAATAAAGCCCATGATAAAGTGAAAAACAACAGCAAAAATTAAAACTGGCTGCAATACAAACTGAACTAAAGGATTTGTCCCCATAAAATGAGAAACCTCATTAAATGTATCTGGACTTAAAACTGATAAAATATTAATTGCTAGATGCTGAAGCAGAAAGAACATTAAAAAAAACGCAGAGAGCGCCATTGCTACTTTTCTTCCAATTGACGATTTAAAAAATCCGCTCATTGTATAGTTTATTATATTTAAGTGACAAAAATACATCGAAACAAGAAGTAAAACAAAGAATTTACAACGTTTTCGCTTCTGTTTAGACTTGTTTTAAATAAAATACTTAAAACCTAACTTAAGGAGAACATTCATTCTATGTTTTTGTTTTTAGATGTTTAGTACAGAGCTTACTTAAAGTTATATAATCTTGGCAACTATGTGGCAACTATCGTATTTAATAAAATATGCAGTATTTATATTACTTAGTTAATAGTCACGCAATCCCTATTTTAATTCCCATATAAAAACTTAAGCCTATTTAGTCTTGTAATCTCCTTTACCTGGTATTAAATTCCTTACACCTCCATTTGGATTTGAAACATCATTTTTTCTTCTTGGTATCAAATGCATGTGGCAATGAAATACTGTTTGGCCAGCATCTTCACCAGAATTAAATCCAATATTAAAACCTGATATATTTGAGTCCTCACTTTTAAGTTTTTCTTTTAAAATATGGGTCAATCTATTCATTGCATTAATTTCAGGTTGAGAAAGTTCAAAATAATCAAAACAATGACGTTTAGGTATGATTAATACATGTTTTGAAGTGACAGGGAACTTATCATAAAAAGCAATTGATAATTCATTTTCAACAATTATCTTTCTTGATATATTGCAGAAAATACAATCAGAATGTCTTGTTTGATATTTCACATTAAGATTCCGAAAATCTGTATCATCCGTATCCCGTTTGTTTGCATTACACGAAAAACATAATGCTTGGTAGTTATCTATTGAATCTTCTCCTCCATTATTTTTTGGGACAATATGGTCAACTTCTAGAGCTTTTTCTTCTTTTGAGATACCGCACAATTCACATCTTCCATCAGCTCGTTTTAATACTTGATATCGAGTAGATCCTGGAACAGCTTTTCTATTTCTTCTTCTGTGCTCCCATATTTTAGCACCTCTTTTTTTGATGTATTCATTAATTTTTAAATCACACAGAGCAATTAGTTCATGAATTTCAGTTGATGATAAATCCTCAAATAATCTTAACTCATAGTTATTTTTGTCCTTTAAAACTACCTCGTTTTTCCTAAGAACACGCCCAACCATATTATTGGTAATACCTTCATAATATTCAATTTGTGAAAAGTCATAACTCAAAATGTTTTGAGCAATAGTTTTCTTATCAGCACAACCCCCATTTTCCAGCAGTACTTTTATCATTACTGGCTGATAGATGTGGGACATACTCATCTTCTTTTCTATGAAGTCTTTTAGTTTACTCATTAATTAAACCTAACGTATTTGTATACTGTTCCGGCTATATGTTTCGCCTTTTACTTCGTTTGAAGTAATTTCAACTTTTTCATTTTGACTTTGCGCAAAGCAATTGGCACTGCTTATAGAAAGTATCGTTACTAATAATAATAGATTTTTTTTCATAATAATTTAAATCTCGAAAAAAGTTTATTTAATTTTAAAACCGGTATTTATATCATTAATTTTTACAATATATTCTCCTTTTTTTAGATAATAAACTCCATTTTTAGACTCTATTAATTTAACTCCTTTGTTCAATTTTTCATAAGCTCTTTTACCTTTTTCAGAAAAAGATAGATCAAAAACAGCTTCGTTATAACCCCTGTCTGCGTCAAGAGATAAAGTATTTACCTTTATGTCATTTTTAAAAATACAAATTGTTATTGTTTTAGTTGAACTCGAGTAAAAAGGTATTTTTAACTCTGGCGTGTAGGGAGCTCTCCATTGATTCCTAGAGCGACCCCATGAGTCGTTTTTTCTGATGTTTTTTATTTCAAAAACATGAATCGGCTTGGCTAAAACTGAAGGAGTCATTTTTTGGAGTGATGCTACCTTTGCTTTGTATAAACTTCGCCCATGGGTACCAATAATTAAATCCTTCGCTATTGGCTGAATTACTAAATCGTGTACCGCTACATTTGGTAAGTTTTTACTGAATACCTCCCAAGAATCTCCTTGGTTAAAAGAAATATACAGGCCGTTATCCGTTCCAACATAAAGTATTTTCTCGTTAGTAGAATCTTCTTTAATAACATTCACTGGAGCTGTTGGAATATTATTACTGATACTTTTCCATGTTAGCCCATAATCATCTGATAAATAAATGTAAGATGTAAAATCATCAAAACGATACCCACTTAAAGTAACATATACCCGTTCTTTTTTAAATTTTGACGCGATAACTCTTGAAACCCAAAGGTTCTTTGGTAAATCATTAGAAATTCTCTTCCAAGTTCCTCCACCATTTTTTGTCACATTGATATAACCATCGTCAGAGCCAACATAAATCAGACCGAATCGAAATGGACTTTCTGAAATAGAAGTCAATGTTCCGTATGCTACATTTCCTTTTTTCCCTCCAGTAGTTAAATCTGTTGATATTGTTTCCCAATTATCACCTTTGTTTAAGGAGCGATGTAATTTATTACCCCCTAAATAAAGTATATCTTGGTTGTGCTTTGATAAGTGAATTGGTGTTTGCCAATTAAATCTGTATGGTTTCTCTCCCAATATATGTTTTGGTTGTATATAAGTATTCTTACCTGTTTTTCTGTTAATTCTGTAGTAATTCCCAAACTGATAACCTGAATAAACAATATTTGGGTCTCTATCATCTACTTGAACATGCATACCATCACCTCCCATGATAGATTTGTAGGGGTTTTGACCTGACTGCTTCCAGCTTTTATCTATTTTGGCTTTATTTGAAGCAACCCAAACACCATTATCTTGGAGTCCTCCGTAAACATTATAGTTTTTTTGATTATCAGCGTAAACGGAATAAAATTGACCTACTGCGGGATCATTTAATTTTATCCAGTTTTCACCGTCATCATATGAGAGATTTAATCCACCGTCATTTCCATTTAAAATATGACCTGCCTTTCTGGGGTTTACCCACAATGCTTGATGATCTGAGTGTACATTTTCTTTGCTTATAGATTTAAATGTTTTTCCGCCATCTTTTGATTTTATAATTGGAACCCCCATTACATAAATTCCATTTTCATCTTGAGGGTCTACTCTTATTTCCCCGAAATAATAACCATAAGAACTATACACCCCGTCCAAAAAATTCTTGTGTGTTTTTTTCCAAGATCTACCTCCGTTTGTAGTTTTAAAAACTTCGGCACCGATTACTTGTGTGTCAAATAACATAGAGTTTGCATCTTCTAGGTAACTCGCCAAATCAATTGGCTTTACAGAACCTACTCGTAACATTTGCTTTACGTTTTCAGCTCTATATTTTTCTTGGAATCCATTATTTTTTAGATATGTATTTAATTTTTTGTTTGTTAGCTTCAAGAAATCATTAGAGGACATTGTTTTAAAGTCTTCTTTTGTTAATTCATCAGAGGGCTTTTTGTTTTTGTTTTTCGGACGTCTAAATTGACTGTCGTGAAGAGCATAAACAGTGTTTTTATTAAAAACTGCTAAACCAATTCTACCAACTCCACTGCCCGAAGGGAAACCACTTTTATCAGTAATTTTTGTCCATGATTCTCCCGCATCTGTACTTTTATAAATTGCAGAATTACTCCCGTTACCTTTAAAATTCCATGCTTCACGGCTTCTTTCCCATGAAGCTGCATATATTATGTCAAAATTTTCTGGTGCGTGAGCCACGTCAATAATCCCAGTATCCTGGTTTATGTATAATGTTTTTGCCCACGTTTTTCCTCCATCAGAAGTTTTAAATATTCCTCTTTCTTCATTTGAAGAATACAAATGCCCAATAACACCTATAATAACTTGATCAGGATTGTTGGGATTGATGATGATTCGACTAACATGATGTGAATCATTTAAGCCAACGTTTATCCAAGTTTTACCTTTATCTATAGATTTTAAAATTCCGATTCCAGCATAACTAGATCGCGAAGAGTTTTTCTCTCCCGTACCAACCCAAATTGTTCCAGATTTCCAATCTACAGCAATATCACCTACATTTTGTGTTGGAGAGTTGTCTAGAACAGGCGAAAAAGTTGTTCCATTATTATTTGTATACCATAATCCTCCAGAGGCATAACCTACATAAAACTCTGAAGTATTGTAAGGGTTTACGTCAACATCTGCTACCCGGCCACTCATAACAGTTGGACCAATATTTGTAAATGAAATATTTTTTACTAGCGATGTTTTTGTAATTTTTTCCTTTTTAATTAAAGACTGCTGAATATTATCAACACTTGTTACTTTCTGAGAAAATAAACTGATAGATATTATAAAAAACAAAAACTGTGAAATTAGTTTCATTTGGATATGGGTTTGGTTTGAATTGATGAATTTACTACTTGTAAGATAAATAACAAAAGAATTAACATAAAAGCCGTTTAAAAGTTTATAATCCCTAAACATAAAAGAATGTATCTTTGTCGCCAGAAATCACTACATAAAGTGGGTTTCTTAAATAATTTCTATGACATTTACAGATTTAGGCTTGTCTAGTGCTTTAGTAAAAGCAGTTGAAGAAAAAGGATACACCAAACCATCACCCATTCAAGAAAAAGCAATTCCTCATATTTTAGACGGTAAAGATCTTTTAGCTTCCGCTCAAACAGGGACAGGAAAAACAGCTGGATTCACCCTACCTGTTTTACAATATTTATCAGAAACTAAACACGCAAAATACAGGCCTTTAAGGGCACTGGTTTTAACCCCTACAAGAGAGTTAGCGGCACAAGTTTATGATAACATTAGAGAGTATAGCAAATATGTTAATATAAAATCTGCTGTAGTTTTTGGAGGTGTTAATGCGAAACCACAAATTGCAACATTAAAAAATGGTGTCGATATTTTAGTAGCAACACCAGGTAGACTTCTAGATTTACATGATAGAAAAGCGCTTTCTTTCAAAAGAATAGATGTTTTAATTTTAGATGAAGCTGATAGAATGTTAGACATGGGTTTTGTTAGAGACATTAATAAGATTATTAGTTTTATGCCTACAAAACGTCAAAACTTGATGTTCTCCGCAACTTTTTCTAAAGACATAAAAAAATTAGCAGAAGGTATTTTAAGAAATCCTATTTCTGTAGAAACTGCTCCGCAAAATTCAACAGCAAAAAAAGTAACTCACAAGGTTTTTAAAGTAGATAAAAAGAAAAAAACAGATTTAGTTATTAAGCTGGTAAAAGATAATAATTGGAGCCAGGTTTTAGTTTTTACTAGGACTAAACATGGGGCAAATAAGTTAACAGAAAAATTAATAAAATCTGGTATTTCTGCAGCGGCTATTCATGGTAATAAAAGTCAAGGAGCAAGAACAAAAGCGCTAAGAAATTTTAAAGAGAATACTATAAAAATGTTAGTTGCAACAGATATTGCAGCACGTGGTTTAGATATCCCATTATTACCTCTGGTTATTAATTATGAATTGCCAAATGTTCCCGAGGATTACATACATAGAATAGGAAGAACGGGGAGAGCAGGAGCAGCAGGAGAAGCTATCTCTTTAGTTTGTAGTGAAGAAGTAGAATATCAAAATGAAATTGAAAAACTCTTAAAAGAAAAACTAAAATCTGTTATTTTAGAAGGGTTCGAACCTACAGACACAGCACCTCCAAAAAGAGCTGCAACTCAGAGTAAGGGTTCGTTTGGGAAAAAGAAATCTTCATCATCTAATTCTTCTGATGGTAATAAGCCAAAAAATAAACCTCATTTTAAAGGAAACAAAAGCGCAGGCGCCTCCTCTGGTAGGGGAAGAACTGGCGCCCCAAAAAAGAAACGATATTAATCAAAATAAAAAAAATAGGCCCACTTTTTTAAGTGGTTTCTAATTTCAAATAAGTAGTATTTACTGAGTAAATTCATGACAATAGAAATATTGCTACCTTTGAATTTTAAATATATTCAGATATGAAATATCAACCTATAGATTCAAAACTTTTTATAAAAAACCGTAAAAAATTTGCTTCTCAGATGAAGCAAAACAGTTTAGCCGTTTTTAATTCAAATGATATTTACCCTATCAGTGCAGATAGCACAATGCCATTTGAACAACATCGAGATATTTTCTATTTATCTGGAGTAGATCAAGAAGAGAGTGTCTTAATGCTTTTTCCGGATTGTCCAAATCATGATTTAAGAGAGGTGCTTTTTTTAAAGGAAACAAATGATCATATAGCTGTTTGGGAAGGAGAAAAGCTAACCAAAGAGGCTGCTTTTAAAACAGCAGGGATTAAAACGGTTTACTGGCTGCAAGATTTAGAAAAAATCTTATTTGAAATGACTTCTTATTGTGATACTTTTTATATTAACACAAACGAGCATTACAGAGCTAACACAGAAACGGAGACACGTGAAGATCGTTTTACAAAGTGGTTGTTAGCAAAATATCCCGCTCATTCTGTTGCAAAAAGTAATCCTATTTTACAAAGTTTACGAGCGGTAAAGGATCAAATAGAATTGGACTTGATGCAGCAAGCTTGTAATATTACGGAAAAAGGTTTCAGAAGAATTTTAGATTTTGTAAAACCAAACGTATGGGAGTTTGAAATTGAAGCAGAATTAATTCATGAGTTTATAAAAAATCGTTCTAAAGGGTTCGCTTATACTCCAATTATTGCATCAGGAAATAATGCCAATGTCCTTCATTATATCGAAAATAATCAGCAATGTATAAATGGAGATTTAATTTTATTTGATATCGCTGCAGAATATGCAAATTATAAAAGTGATTTATCAAGAACAATTCCAGTATCTGGTAAGTTTTCTAGCAGGCAGAGACAAGTTTATAATGCTGTTAACCATGTGAAAAAAGAAGCAACAAAGTTATTAGTCCCAGGAACTATGTGGAAGGAGTATCATCTAGAGGTTGGTAATATTATGACGTCTGAACTATTAAAATTAGGCCTACTAGATAAGGCAGATGTACAAAATGAAGATAAAAATTGGCCTGCTTACAAAAAATATTTCATGCATGGTACAAGTCACCATATTGGATTAGATACACATGACTACGGGCTATTGCATAAACCTATGCAGGCAAATATGGTGTTTACTGTAGAGCCAGGAATTTACATACCTGAAGAGGGTTTTGGAATTCGTTTAGAAGATGATGTCGTGATACAAGAAAAAGGAGAGCCTTTTAATTTAATGGAAAATATTCCTATCGAGGCGGACGAGATAGAAGATCTTATGAATAAATCTTAAATTATAAAAAAGCTAGTAAATACTCCCTTTACTTATGCCAAAGAATTAATAAATTTAATTGTTTGATTATTAAACATTTCTGGCTGTTCTACATTTACAACGTGACCACAATTCTTAATTACAAAAAGGTAAGATGTAACATGTTTAGCGACGATGTTTTTAATGGATGGTAAAAATAAGTGATCTTCAGATCCCATGATGTAAAATGTTGGTATCTTAATGTCTTTTGCTCTAAAAAAACGAAGTAGAGGATTAATTTCTGAAGTTAGTTTAAACCATCGGATAAACTCTTTTTGGTATAATTTTTTAGCTTCATTCACAAATAACAATCTAGACCTCTTATGATTTTTCTTTGGCATAATAATAAATGCAAAGAGTTTATAAATTAGCATATATGGTATTACTGATTTAAAGATGTTCCCGAATTTAATTAAAACTTGAGAGCGAAAATTTAATTTAATAATAGCTCCACCCATAATCATACTTTGAACTAGTTCTGGGTTTTTTTCTGCCAAATTTCGAATTAAAATTGTCCCTAAAGAAATTCCAATAAAATGCGATTTTTTTATTTTCAAAAAATCAATCACCTCAACTATATCATTTGTTATAGAATCAAAAGTGTATTTTGGATTAAATGAATCTTTCAAAGTTGGCATACTATTTCCGTGACCACGTAAATCAAGAATTAAAATATTAAAATGCTTCTTGAATGAACGAATTTGTTTAAACCAAATCGAACTACTCCCTCCTGCTCCATGAACAAAAGTTACCCATTTTTTAGATGTTATGTGTGGATAGGAGTAATAATTTAACAATTGGTAATTTTAAGATTGAAAACAAAACTAACTTATTTATGTCGAATTAAAACAAAAACTAGACTATTAAAATATTTGATACATTCATTTTAGATTGATTTTTATTCTTGAAATATCCATATTTTTGTTTAATGCAAAAATTGATCACATTTAAAAAGGCAAATATTTCTTTTTCTGAAAAAGGAAAAGGAGCTGCAATTGTATTGATTCACGGATTTTTAGAAAATTCTAATATGTGGAAAAATTGCATTGCTGAGCTTTCAAAAAGAAATAGAGTCATCGCTGTCGATTTACTTGGACATGGAGGTTCAGATTCTCTAGGATATGTCCATTCTATGGATTTATTTGCAGAAAGTATTGAAGCTGTTTTAAAACATTTACGAATTAGAAAATGTATCCTCATTGGACATTCTTTAGGTGGCTATGTTGCTTTAGCATTTGCTGAAAAGCACCCACAAAAAACAAAAGGATTGTGCTTAATGAATTCGACCTCTAATGAAGACGATGCAGAACGGAAAAAATTAAGAACTCGAGCCAATAAAATGATTAAAGACAACTTTGTAAATATGGTAAGAATGTCATTTACTAATCTATTTGATGAAAAAAGCAAAGAACTATTTAAGACTGAAATGAAAGCTGCCTTAAAAGAGGCTTTACAAACTTCCATTCAGGGCTATATTGCCGGGCAGGAAGGAATGATAATCCGTCCAAATAGAAATTTTGTTTTAGCCAAGAGTACTTTTAAAAAGTTAATTATAATAGGCAAGAAAGATCCCGTTTTGAATTTTGAAAACTCCTTAGTAGAGGCTAGTATTAGCGGTTCTGAAGTTGTTGTTTTTCCTAATGGGCATATGAGCCATATCGAAAATAAAAAAGAATTAAACATAGCTTTAACGGGCTTTGTGAAAAATTGCTTAAAAAGCAATTAAATTAACCTCTTAAACAGTGAGCTTATCTTACTTTTTTTATTCTTTTTTTAAAGGATTCCAGCCTTGCGCTTTTAATTCAATTTCTTGACCTGCCCTGGTTACTAAGTTTAACCCTTGGTTTTCTTCAGTGATATGGCCTATAACTGAGAAATTAGGGTTTCCTTTTACTTTGTCAAAATCTGCAATTGGTACTGTAAATAGAAGTTCATAATCTTCCCCCCCACTTAGAGCAACCATCGTAGAATCTAATTCAAATTCCTCACAAGTTGATATCACTTGTGGGTCTAGAGGTAATTTATCTTCGTAAATCTTACACCCAACTTTACTTTGAGAACAAATATGCATAATCTCTGAGGAAAGCCCGTCAGAAACATCAATCATAGAGGTAGGTTTTACTTCTAATTCCTTTAACCAACCGGCAACGTCTTTTCTTGCTTCAGGTTTTAATTGTCTTTCAATTAAATATGTATAATTATCTAAATCCGGTTGATTATTTGAGTCTATTTTAAATACCTGCTTTTCTCTCTCTAAAACCTGAAGACCCAAATATGCAGCGCCTAAATCTCCCGTAACAACAATTAAGTCTGTAGCTTTTGCGCCGTGTCTGTATACAATATCTTCTTCTTTTGCAGTACCAATAGCTGTCACTGAAATTAAAATTCCTTTAGTAGAGCTAGTAGTATCTCCGCCTATTAAATCAACACTATAAGTATCACAAGCTAATTGAATCCCCGAGTAAAGTTCTTCAATTGCTTCCAAAGTAAAGCGATTAGAAACGGCAATTGAAACTGTGATTTGAGTTGCAGATCCGTTCATGGCATAGACATCAGAAAGATTTACCATTACAGCTTTATATCCAAGATGTTTTAACGGCATATAGCTCAAATCAAAATGAACACCTTCTATTAATAAATCAGTAGTAACTAAAGTTTCCCCTTTGTTATTAATAACTGCGGCATCATCACCAATAGCATATTTCGTTGAGGTATTTTTAACTGTGAAGTATTGAGTAATATGATTGATTAAACCAAACTCTCCGAGTTCAGCTAATGAGGTTTTATGAGGGTTTTTATCTTCTAGCATGGCACAAAGATAAACAGATTCAAGAGAATTATTAGATTTACTTTAATATTGTTGCTATGTTAAATATATAGAATAGTGTTACTTTTGTGTTTAGCATGAGCTTTTATTAGGTTTCAAATTATTATTAAAAAACCATGCTTAAAATAAAATATTAACCCTCTGAAATACGTTTTAAAATTAACAGAACCCTTTTCTAAATAACCTTAATCTATGTTTAAAAAAATATTGTTTTTATCTTTAATGGTTTTTATTGGTTGTGCAAAAAAAGATGGGATTAGAGGGGTTTCGTTAATAGATCCATTAGAAAAATGTATAGATGGTTTTGCAGGAGAATACCCTTGTAATGATTACGACTTATTAGCGCATATCCCTCTGTCTGAATTAAATGACTCTAGTGCAGGAAACGACTGTTGGGGTTGGACGGATCCAATTTCCGGGAATGAATATGCTTTAATGGGTTCGAATAAAACTCTAACATTCATTAATATTACAAATCCAATAGCTCCAGTAATATTGGGTTTTTTAGATACCCAAACAGTATCGAGCTCATGGAGAGATGTAAAAGTTTTTAACAATTTTGCTTTTATTGTAAGTGAAGCATCAAACCACGGAATGCAGGTTTTTGATTTAAAACGATTAAGAAATTTAGAGAACATACCAGTTACTTTTTCAAATGATGCTCTGTATTCAGGTTTTGGAAACGCACACAACATTATAATTAATGAGCAAAGTGGTTTTGCTTATGCGGTTGGAACAAGAACTTTTAGCGGAGGGCCACATTTTGTAGATATTAACGACCCTAATAACCCTGTTGCAGCAGGGGGGTTCTCTGGTGGAGGTTATTCTCACGATGCCCAGGTTATTATTTATAATGGGCCAGACAGCGATTATACAGGGAAAGAGATTTTAATTGGCAGCAATGAAAATGAAATTGTAATTGCAGATGTTACAGATAAGGCTTCGCCAATAATAATTTCAACTATTGGATATCAAAATATTGGATATACCCATCAGGGATGGTTTACAGAAAACCAAAAATATTTTATTTTAGGAGATGAGTTAGATGAGCGTAATTTTGGAGGAAATACAAAAGCTATTGTCTTCGATTTTACAGATCTGGACAACCCCGTTTATCATACTGAATATATTGGCCCTACAAGCGCAATAGATCATAACGGATATGTAAAAGGAAATACTTATTTTCAAGCAAATTACACCGCAGGGGTTCGAATGATAGATATTCGTAATATTGAATCCAAGGAATTGACAGAAATAGGTCATTTCGACACTTTTCCTGATAATGATATTGCTAATTTTAGGGGAGCTTGGAATGTATACCCTTTCTTCCCAAGTGGTAATATTATCATTAGTGATATTAATAATGGATTCTTTATTATAAGAAAAAGTGGTACCTAAAAATAGGTTTTAAAATGAAGTATATTTTCCTTTTTATTTGCTGTCTTTTTATTTTCAATTGCACAAAAGAAGAAGTGTTTTACCCCCCAAGTCTCACTGATTTATCAGGGAGTATTAAGGATATCAAAAACTATGGTGGATCAAAAAATGACGTTACTAAAGCTGTTGTAAAAACCTTTGACGGTGGAGCGGCTATTTTAGGATATACCCAAAGTATAAATGGAGATATCTCTGATAAATCCAACGAGAACTTTGATTTTTGGGTAATAAAATTAGATTCAGAAAACAATCTCCAATGGAGTAAGACTTTTGGAGGCTCAGGCGATGACAGGGGGACTGATATCATTCAAACTAATGACGGCGGATTTAGTATTACAGGCTACAGTACAAGTTCAGATAAAGACGTTTCGGGAAATGCAGGATCACAAGATTTTTGGATAGTAAAACTAAATGAAAATGGAATAATTTCGTGGAATAAAACTTTTGGATACACAGGGGCCGATTATAGCAATACCATATTGCAAAGCTCAGACAATGGGTATCTGATAACTGGAGTTTTAGACGTTACTGCTTCTGGTGGGTTGGGAAACTCAAGATATTCCCAAAGACATGCTGGAGGAGATATTTGGGCTATCAAACTAAATGAAAATGGGATATTACAATGGAGTAAATATTTTGGGGGCTCATTTACAGATGCCTCTTTTGGCGCTTTAGAAACAGATGACAATAACTTCATTATAGTCGGTTCTTCTGATAGTTCGGATATAGATATTTCAAATAGTAACGGTTCTTATGATTTTTGGCTTCTTAAGATTTCAGGGGCAGGAAGCTTAATTTGGGAAAAAAGTTTAGGTGGTTCAGAAATTGATGAAGCAAGAAGTGTTGTAAAAACAACCGACGGAAACTTTATAATTGTTGGTGATACAAGAAGTGCTGATAAAAATGTTTCTACCAATAATGGGGCCGCTGATGTATGGATTACAAAGGTTAGTGATCAAGGTAATTTAATTTGGGAAAAAACAATTGGTGGAGCAAGTTTTGATGTTGCTAGATCAATTTCTAAAACTCAAGATAATGGTTTTATTATCTCCGGGAGCTCTAGAAGTTTAGATAATGGCTTTACAAATCAAGGGCAAAATGATGCGCTACTTATAAAAATAACTTCTGAAGGAGAGCTTGTTTGGCAAAAAACAATTGGGGGTAGTGAAATTGACTTTTTCTATGACGCTGTTCAATTAAATGACTCCTCTATAATAGCAGTAGGTGAGACCAACAGTTCTAATGGAGATTTAACAGAAAATAAAGGTTTTTCTGACGCTCTAATTGTAAAATTAAAGTAAAATGAAAAAAATAATATCTTTTTTAATAAGCTTAGCAATACTGGGTGCTTGCTCAGGTCCCAATGAAGAGTTAACTACTCAGGTATCTATAAAGTTCCTTCATAATTGGAATGATACTCCGATTCTGATAAGGGATTTGAATACTATAAAGTTTACAAATGCTAACGGGGAATTATTAAGCATAGAAAGAATTAGATATATTGTTTCAAATGTCGTCTTAATAAATAATGAAAATGAAATCTATGAACTTTCGAAATACCAATTAATAGACTTTGGAGATAATGAAGTTATTATTAATGCGGACGAAGTTCCTCTAGGATCATATAAGTTGTCTTTTATTTTTGGTTTTACCGATCGCGATAATACAGATGGGATTTACCAAGATCTAAACTCAAATTCTTTTAATGTGCCTAGAATGCTGGGGGGTGGTTACCATTTTATGCAGTTTGATGGTAAATATTTAAATGAAAATAATCAAGAAACTGGATTTAATTACCATATGATAAGGGCTGTAAACGGTTCTGACACAAACAACCAAGTGTTCCAAGACACTTCTTTTAAGGTGGATTTAGGGGTAATCTCTATTGCAAATAATGATGAAATTAAAATAAAAACGGATCTTTCAGAGTGGTTTAAAAACCCAAATACTTGGGATTTAAATCAACTAAATACTCTTTTAATGCCTAACTTCAACGCTCAGGTTTTAATGAATCAAAATGGCAAATCTGTTTTTAGTTTAATTCAAGATTAAGATTATGAAAAAACTAGGGGTTTGTCTTTTTTTCTTCTTCCTTTTGATAAATTGCACCTCAAAAGAGGAAGGAATTTATACCCCTATTTCGTATAATTTAGAAATCCCAATACTTTTTTCAAATAAGTTAATTGCACCAATAATTCCTTCAAATAATCCTTTGACAGAAGAAGGTGTTGCTTTAGGAAAGAAACTGTTTTTTGATAAAATTCTTTCTGGAGACAATTCTCAAGCTTGTGCAAGCTGTCATAACCCACAAAATTCATTTACAGATCTACAAAAGTTTAGCGAAGGAATTAATGGAAGTCTAGGGAGCAGAAACTCAATGCCTTTATTTAACCTTGCTTGGAATTTTGATGAGCGATTTGCTTGGGATGGTAAAGAATTAAGCCTGGAGCGACAGGCTCTGGAACCTGTAAAAAACCCTATAGAAATGCACTCTAATTGGATAATTGTTGCACAAAAATTACAATCAAACTTTGAGTATCCAAACCTGTTTTTACAAGCCTTTGGAGATTCTAAAATAGATTCTGTTTTAATTACAAGGGCTATTGCTCAATTTGAAAGAACAATTATTTCAGGGAAATCTAAATTTGATAAGTTTTTAATTGGTGAGGCAACATTAAATATCCAAGAGGAAAATGGTTTTAATATTTTTATGGACGAAACAAAGGGGGATTGTTTTCACTGTCATGGGAGTAATAATAATCCGCTTTGGACAGATAATAAGTTTCATAATAATGGTTTAGATCAGGTATTTACTGATTTAGGTTTAGGCGCTGTAACCGGAGACACAAATGACAATGGTAAGTTTAAATCCCCTTCAATCAGAAACTTAGCATTTACTGCTCCCTATATGCATGATGGAAGGTTTACAACTTTAGATGAAGTAATTAATCATTATTCAGAAGGATTAAAGCAGTCAAATACAATAGATCCTCTAATGAAAAAAGTAAATCAAGGAGGGGTTCAATTATCAACACAAGAAAAAGCGGACTTGAAGGCCTTTTTATTCTCTCTAACGGATTATGATTTCATTAATAACCCTGCCTTCAAAGAGTAATAAAATTAACCTATGGACATATTGTTCTTGTTAATGAAAGTTTACGTCTTCTTTGCGACTTATATCGTATCTTTGCAACCAATTTAGATGTAATCTATTTAATGTTATGATAAAAGTTTCAGACACAGCAAAAAAGAAAGTCATAGAGCTTATGACGGATGATGGCTTTAATGCTGGGACCGATTTTGTTAGAGTTGGTGTAAAAAGTGGTGGATGCTCTGGTTTATCTTACGATTTAACTTTTGATAAAAAGAAAGATGAAAATGACAAGGTTTTTGAAGAAAACGATATTAAAATTATTGTAGATAAAAAGAGTTTTTTATATTTAGTAGGAACAACTTTAGAGTACTCGGGAGGTTTAAATGGTAAAGGTTTTGTTTTTAACAATCCAAATGCCAATAGAACTTGTGGGTGTGGAGAAAGTTTTTCGCTTTAAAATCAAAGGAAAATGTCAAAATATACAGAAGACGACTTAAGAGAAGAATTAAAAACCAAAGAGTATGAATATGGTTTTTATACAGATATAGAAAGTGAAACCTTTGCAAAAGGATTAAATGAAGATGTGGTTCGTGCAATTTCTAAAAAAAAGAATGAACCTCAATGGATGACTGATTGGCGGATAGAGGCTTTCAGGGTTTGGGAAAAAATGGAAGAGCCTGAGTGGGCTAACGTTCGTTATGAAAAGCCAAAATTTCAAGAAATTGCTTACTATTCTGCTCCAAAAGAAAAGCCAAAGTTAAATTCTTTAGATGAGGTAGATCCTGAGCTATTGGATACTTTTAAGCGTTTAGGAATCTCTTTGGACGAGCAAAAAAAACTAGCAAATGTTGCTGTAGATATTGTGATTGATTCTGTTTCAGTTGCTACTACTTTTAGAAAAACGCTTGGTGAAAAAGGTATTATTTTTATGCCAATTTCCGAAGCTATTCAAGAGCATCCAGAATTAGTAAGAAAATATTTAGGTACTATTGTGCCTACAAAAGATAACTTTTATGCAGCATTAAATTCGGCAGTCTTTTCTGATGGATCTTTTTGTTATATCCCAAAAGGTGTTCGCTGCCCAATGGAGCTGTCTACTTATTTTAGAATAAATGAAGGCGGGACAGGGCAGTTTGAAAGAACCTTAGTGGTCGCAGATAAAGGAAGTTATGTTTCTTATCTTGAGGGCTGTACCGCGCCAAGTAGAGATGAAAATCAGCTACACGCAGCTGTTGTTGAATTGGTTGCTATGGATGATGCAGAAATTAAGTATTCTACTGTCCAAAACTGGTACCCTGGAAATGCAGAAGGAAAAGGTGGGGTTTACAACTTTGTAACTAAAAGGGGGTTGTGTGAAAACAATGCTAAAATTTCATGGACACAAGTAGAAACCGGTTCTGCAGTGACCTGGAAATATCCATCATGTATTTTAAAAGGAAATAATTCAATTGGTGAGTTTTACTCAATAGCAGTGACAAATAATTACCAACAAGCAGATACAGGAACCAAGATGATTCATCTAGGTAAAAACACAAAATCTACTATTATCTCTAAAGGAATCTCTGCTGGTCACTCTCAAAATAGTTATAGGGGCTTGGTTCAAATAAGTTCAAGAGCGGAAAATGCTCGTAACTTTTCCCAGTGTGATTCTTTATTAATGGGAAATAAGTGTGGGGCACATACATTTCCTTACATAGAGGTGAAAAATAAATCTGCGCAAATAGAACACGAAGCAACTACAAGTAAAATTGGTGAAGAGCAGCTTTTCTATTGTAACCAACGTGGAATTGATACTGAAAAAGCAATTGCATTGATCGTTAACGGATTTAGTAAAGAGGTTTTAAATAAGCTTCCAATGGAATTTGCAGTAGAGGCTCAAAAACTATTAGAAATTAGTTTAGAAGGCTCTGTTGGATAGATAATGTCCTTATTAGGTTTTAGAAAATTAAAAAATTTAAATAACATTTTTAGTATGTTAAAAATAGAAAATTTACACGCAAGTATCGATGATAAATCAATCTTAAAAGGATTGAATTTAGAAGTAAAAGCTGGAGAGGTTCACGCAATCATGGGTCCCAATGGAGCCGGAAAAAGCACGTTAGCTAATATTATTGCAGGAAAAGAGGACTACGATGTTACCGCAGGAAATATTGAATTAAATGGGGAAGATATTAATGAATTAGCACCAGAAGAAAGAGCACATAATGGGGTGTTTTTGTCATTTCAATATCCTGTAGAAATCCCAGGAGTTTCCGTAACCAATTTTATAAAAACCGCTATCAATGAAACTCGAAAAGCAAAGGGCTTGGATGATATGCCGGCTAAAGATATGTTAAAAATGATTCGTGAGAAATCTGAATTATTGGAAATAGATCGTAAGTTTTTATCTCGTTCATTAAACGAAGGCTTTTCTGGGGGAGAGAAAAAGCGTAATGAAATATTTCAAATGGCAATGTTAGAGCCAAAATTAGCTATTTTAGATGAAACAGATTCTGGTCTAGATATTGATGCGTTACGAATTGTTGCAAATGGAGTAAATAAACTGAAATCTAAAGATAATGCTGTTATTGTAATAACACATTACCAGAGATTATTAGATTATATCGTTCCGGATTTTGTGCATGTTTTACACGATGGTAAAATTGTAAAATCTGGAGACGCCTCTTTAGCATTAGAGCTTGAGGCTAAAGGGTATGACTGGATTAAGCAAGAATTAGTTTAATCTATCTTAAAAATTATAAAGATGGAATTGAAAGATAAATTATTATCCTCATACGTGGCATTTGAAAATCGAGTAGAGATTAATTCAGACGTTCACGAAATTCGTTCAAAAGCACTTCAGAGTTTTGAAAAATTAGGGTTTCCTACCAAAAAACTAGAAGCTTGGAAATACACTTCTTTAAATTCAGTTTTAAAGCAAGATTATAGCTTATTCCCTAATAAAGAAGTCGCTGTAGAATTGGCTGATGTTAGAAAGTATTTTATCCATGACATAGACACATATAAAATCATATTTATTGATGGCAAATACAGTTCTTTCTTATCTGAAACCACACATGATAAAATAGATGTTTGCTTAATGTCTCATGCGTTGACAAGACCAAAATATAAAGCTGTAATTGATAATTATTTTAATAAAATTGCCAAGCAAGATAATTTAACTTCTTTAAATACTGCATTTGCATCAGAAGGTGCCTACATTCATATTCCTAGGAATACTGAGGTACAAAAACCCATACAAATCATAAATTTTACTACTGGAAGTGAGGCGGCTACCTTATTACAACCAAGGAATTTAGTTGTAGTAGAGGAGAACTCTCAGGTTCAAATTATAGAAAAGCATCAAAGCTTAACTGGTAATGCTGTTTTAACGAATGCTGTTACAGAAATTTTTGCTGATAAAAGAGCTTTTGTCGATTATTATAAAATCCAGAATGATGACACCAATGCTTCATTAATTGATAATACTTATGCTGAACAAAAATCAAATAGCGTTGTTTCTGTTCATACATTTTCTTTTGGAGGAAATATTACTAGAAATAATTTAAACTTTTATCAAAGAGGAGAGCATATTGATTCTATTCTAAAAGGGATTACAATAATTGAAGGAAAGCAACATGTAGATCATCATACATTAGTTCATCACATAGAACCAAATTGTGAGAGTCATCAAGACTATAAAGGAATTTACGATGATCGTTCTACGGGAGTATTTAACGGTAAAGTTGTTGTTGAAAAAGAGGCGCAAAAAACAAATGCGTATCAAAAAAATAATAATGTTTTATTAAGTAATAAGGCTACAATAAATGCAAAACCTCAACTAGAAATTTTTGCAGATGATGTTAAATGTTCTCACGGTTGTACCATTGGTCAATTAGATGATGAGGCTTTATTTTATATGCAACAGCGAGGAATTCCTAAGAAAGAAGGAAGAGCTTTATTAATGTTCGCTTTTGCAAATACTGTTTTAGAAAGCGTAAAAATACCAGAAGTGAAACAACGGATTAGCAAATTAATTGCCAAAAAATTAAATGTTGACATTGGGTTTAACCTTTAGTCCTCAGTCTGCTACTATAAATAAATTTATGTTCTATGATTTCGTTACCAAGTTGAAGCGAATAATTTAGCACTGCAATATAAATACAATTCGTATGATAGATATTAATACAATTCGTGAAGATTTCCCAATTCTTAATAGAACCGTGAATGGGAAGCCTTTAGTGTATTTTGATAATGCTGCTACCTCGCAGACTCCACAAATTGTTATAGATTCAATTGTTGACTATTACAGCAATTACAATTCAAATATTCATAGAGGTGTTCATTCTTTAAGTCAAGAGGCTACTGATAAATATGAGGAGGCTCGTAATAAAGTTCAACAACATTTTAATGCGGCGCATCCCTACGAGATTATTTTAACCTCAGGGACGACTCACAGTATTAATATGGTTGCTTCTGGGTTTTCTTCAATCTTACAAAAAGGGGATGAAATTATTGTTTCTGCTTTAGAGCATCATTCAAATATCGTTCCCTGGCAAATGCTTTGTGAAAAAACAGGATCTATTTTAAAGGTAATTCCAATGAATTTAGATGGCTCTTTACAAATGGATGTATATCATAATTTAGTTAATGAAAAAACAAAAATGGTTTTCTGCAACCATGTCTCAAATGCACTTGGAATTGTAAACCCTATTGAAGAGATTATTGAAAAAGCACACCTATTTGGCGCTGCTGTTCTAATAGACGGGGCGCAAGCAACTCCACATATAAAACCAGATGTACAGGCCTTAGATGTTGATTTTTATGTCGCTTCTGCTCATAAATTGTGTGGCCCTACAGGTGTTGGATTATTATACGGAAAACAAAAATGGCTAGAGATGTTACCTCCCTATCAAGGTGGTGGCGAGATGATAGCCACTGTAAGTTTCGAGAAAACAACCTATGCTGGTTTGCCTCACAAATTTGAAGCAGGAACTCCAAATATTTGTGGAGGTATTGCTTTTGGAGTTGCTTTAGATTATATGAATTCTATTGGATTTGACAATATTGCAAAATATGAAGCTGATTTATTAGAATACGGTACTCAAGAGTTATTGAAGATTGAAGGAGTGAAGATATATGGTACGACTCAGGAAAAGACGGCCGTTATTTCTTTTAACGTAGGTGAGATTCATCCTTATGATATTGGTGTAATTTTGGATAAATTAGGAATAGCTGTAAGGACCGGACACCATTGTGCTCAACCAATTATGGATTTCTATAAAATCCCAGGAACAGTCAGAGCATCCTTTTCGTTTTATAACTCAAAAGAGGAGATTAATGTTTTTATTACCGCGCTAAAAAGAGCAGTTTTAATGCTTTCTTAGTTCTAATACATTTTTTAAAATAAAAAAGGTTGAGCTAATGCTCAACCTTTTTTTATAGTATGTAAGATTATTCTATCTTAAAGATTCAGGATAATTTGTAGGATAATCCCCTGCCTTTGCTAAGCCATCAGTAGCTATGGTAAAGTTGGAGCCAAATTTAGCATCAATAGAGGCTAATACATAATTAGCAATTAAAGCATACCCTCTAGCTGTTGCGTGAACACCATCCAAACTAAATATTCCTCCAGTTACTAATTTGCCATTCATTGTGTAATCATCAAATACAATACCTGAAACAGCTTCTATCCCTAAGTTGTAAAAATCAAATAAAGCTATATTTGGATTTGAGCCAGCAATCGCTGCCATGGTCGCGTTATATGAATCTGTAGCAACCTGAATAACCATTTGCTCTTGTGGAGATAAAACCCATTTATCAGCTAATGGGACGGACACACCGTTAATTGCCAATGCATTTCCTCCTACAGTTGTTCCAATCACGGTAGAGCTTGCTAAAACTAATAAATCATTAGGTGTCGTTTGTCTGTACTGTTTTAATCCTGCGAATGCTGGATTTAAGGCTTCTAAATCTGTTAAGTATTCATCAACAATAACTACTGCATTTTGCCCCTCAGAAAAACTTATCGTTCTTTTCCCTATCTCTGCAGCGGCAGCACCTGGTGAGATAAAACCTACGGCAGCTAAATATCCAAATGCTTGCTGAATTCCTGCATTATAAGGTGCATAACCGCTGTTCACCGCTACAGCAGTTGCATTATCTAAAGGAACTGGATTATAGGGCACTGTCGTTAAGTTTGCTATTGCTTTAACAGGTGGTACATTCATTAAAACCCCCTTAGCTCCGTTTGCTGTTAAGGCAGCTACAGTGGCGCTTAAAACACTTGCAAAGACATTTGGGTCTGTAATATCTGAACCACCATAAGTAGATGGATCATAATTACCTAATTGATTTACACCAGTACCTCCACTAAGCGCATATCCTAAAACATCATTCCCCCCTATATCTAGGGTGAAAAATGTTGGGCTTTGTGCTAATGCATCTTCCATTACTGTAGCCGAAGGGTTAGATGCCATTCTGCCAAAATAAGGATTTAAATAACCATAGTTAGGAACACCTATATGGTAACTTTTAGCTCCAGGGACACCCAGGTTATTGAATGGTCCTGAAAGTACATTTGTTAATTCTGTGGTTGGTGTTGCGTTTAATCTTGCTGGCCCAGAGCCATTAAAATAAAATCTAGGCGGGGAAACAACATTTCCTGCATAAAGTAATCCTCCAATATTATCATTCATTAAAGGTTGTTTAAACTCAGAGTTAAACTTACCTGCTAATATTTTTGGGAAAGAGTTTTCTTGAGACGCTATAAACATTGCGCCGTCAGAATAACCAGCAGTATAAGATGCCCCAATTGCCACGTATTTGGAAAAGTCTAATCCATTTGTGTTCAACTGTATTACTGGCTCAATTTCTTCTATTTCATTGTCTACATCACAAGACATTAGTCCTAGTGACAAAAGGAATAATCCTAAGTATTTGTAATTTTTCATTGTGGAAGTTATTTTTATTAGAGTTATAATTTAACCACCATAAAAAATAAGCTCTAATGAGAAGGGAATAATCCTAGGTATTTGTAATTTTTCATTGTGGAAGTTATTTTTTGTGGAAGTTGTTTTTACTGTTTAAAAAAACCCTTCAAGTTTATTTTTTAATAATCCTGAAGGGTTTGTATAATATTTATATTTTACTAGTTGTTAATAGTCCAACCAACATAGTATTGAGAACCAATTGCTCCAACTCCTGGCGCACTTAAATACTCTTTACCGCCTAGGTTAGCACCACCTACTTTGATTACAGATTTCCACTTAGGGATACTGTAGTTCATTTGAGCGTCCATTATTGTTCTAGCTGCAATTGTATCATCTAAGAATGTAGATTCCCATCTGTATTCATCTTGCCATCTTAGATTGAAATTGAATCCAAAGTTTTTAAACAAGTTTGTTTTACCAAATTGTAATTTAACCTTGTGCTCTGGAGTGTTAAATCCTGCTTCAAAATCTGGGTCTTCTGCTTGATCAAAATCAAACTTAGCAAACGTATAGCTTAAACCTAAATCAAATCCATTAAGAATCTTTGTGCTTAAACCAATACTACCTCCCATAGATGTAATATCTGCAGAAGTATTTGTATATGTTGCAAAGACAGTGTAATCACCTTGGCTTAAAGCCACAAGTGATAAAGGCACTGGTGATCCTCCTGGGCCAACTGGCGCAGTTTGAGTAAAAGCAACATCTCCATAATATGGAACTACTACGTTTTTACCTGCAATAAAATCTTCATATGCATTATAATACACACTCATATCTACAGTAACTTTAGAATCTCCTGATCCCATTAAACCCCTATATCCAATTTCGTATGCAGAAACTCTCTCTGCTTTTACTAATTCAATATTTGCTGCAGACGGCGCTCCAGATAATACAGAAGCAAGACCGAAAGAATTTTCGTATGCTGCTCTACCTGAAATATTAACCGTTCCACTTCCTGTAAAGTTTTGACCAAGGCCACTAACCGTTAATGCTGGTGTAGTGAATCTATCTAAATTATCAGGTGCAGAACCAATTAAATAAGCTCTACCTGCATTTAAACCAATATATTGATCTTGTGTAGTAGGGTTTCTAAATCCTGTTTGAAAAGAAGCTCTGAAGTTTTGATTTTTATCTTCACCTCCTGCATAAGCAAAAGAAACTCTTGGAGACATATTTCCATCGAAATTATCTGCTTTATCATAACGAATAGAAGCCGTTAATTTTAAACGATCCTCGTCTAAGAAGCCTTTTTGCATTTGAGTATAAATACCTAATTCATTATAGTTGATAGGTCCATCATAATCTGTAAAAATACTACCGTTAGAATTTAAAGAGTATCTTCTTAAAGAACCTCCTACTTGAAATTCAGCCCAATCGATATAACTTCCTAAGTTCCAGTTAGCATCAGCATGATATAATTTTGTATTATCTGTAAACTTAGATCCTGTTACTAAATCTGGATCAGCTGATATTTTATCAAATGCTGTTTGAAATCCTGCTGTTCCTGGCAAAAATCTACCTGCATCAGCAGTTTGTCTTGCAAAACCATGTGCTTGAGCTGAAGGAAGGCCTTGAAGGGTTGCTCCAAGATAAGCTCCGGTATATTGACCGAACCATTGACTATCACCTTTCCACTCTCTGTTGATATTAATAGCAAGAAAACGAGTATCATAAGAATCTCCTGCATCTTCAGCTGTCATATACCCTCTAACAAAGAAGTTTTTACCTCTAAATTCTAGTTTATGCTGCTCCATGAAGAAGTTCTTAATATTATATCGGTTAGTCCCTTGGTAAATTGTATTACCTGTACCGTATTTAGTATTCCATATAATTTCTAAACGATCATCGCCTAAAGGTCTGTAGTTAAGAGACATTCCAAACTTCATGCTTTTTGCATCGTAAGACATTAAATCTTTTTCTTCATAACCTGTTCTACTAACAGCAACACTTGGAACTAAAGCAGAAGCACCTTGGGGTATAAGACCACCTGCCTCTAAGGCCTGAGCGACACCTTGAATATTTGTACTAACCTCATCACCGTAGATATTTAAACCATCATAGTTTATGTCTGAGTCTCTGTTTCCTGAGATTGCTCCCTGACCATTGGTGTTTCTGTAATCTGTTGCAAACCATTCTGTACCATCTAGGTAAGAAAGAGTTGCTTTTGCTGCAAATTTATCAGAAAAAGCATGTGCCATTCTAATATTGAAGTCATAATATTTATTATCTCCAGCAGCTTCTTGGCTTGTTAGTCCATCTTTATAAGACATACTAATACCTTGATGATCAAATGGGCTCTTACTTGTCATAAACAAGATACCGTTAAAAGCATTTGCTCCATAAAGTGCAGAAGATGCTCCGGGTAATAACTCAACTGTTTCAATGTCTAATTCAGACATTCCAAGTAAGTTACCTAATGAAAAGTTTAAACCAGGAGCAGCATTATCCATCCCGTCTACTAATTGCATAAAACGAGTGTTTGCAAAAGTTGCAAATCCACGAGTATTCACAGATTTAAATGTTAAACTGTTTGTGTTAACATCAACCCCTTTTAAATTTTCTAAACCATCGTAAAAAGTTGGAGCAGAAGTGTTTTTTATTGCCCTAGAATCTAATCTTTCTATCGTTACCGGAGACTCCATAATACGTTCTGGAGTTCTAGAAGCTGAGACAACAATTTCATCCAAAGAAGTAGCGTTTTCCTTAAGGCTAACATTTACTTTTTGGTTATTTTTCGTAATATCTACTCTAGCCGTTTGATAACCTAGCATAGAAAATTCTAATGTAAATGGTGGTGTATCTGTAGTCTTCAATACAAAATTTCCATCGAAATCTGTGTTTGTTCCTATAGCTTTCCTAGCCACTTTAACATTCACACCAGGTAGTGTTTCTCCTGATTCTGCGTCATTTACTGTACCAGTAACAGTTGTTTGAGCGAACATTGCTGCACTTCCAAAAACTACAAACGCAAGTAATAAAATCTTTTTTATCATAATTTGAATTATTGATTATTTAGTACGAAAATACACTTTTTTTTTATTTATGAATTATTTAACATGTTTTTTTACATTATTCATTAATATAAGGAGTTAAATTATTGATGCTTTAATTAAAGAAAATGCCTTGTTTGAATTGTACAAATTGTACATTTGTGTAAAATAAATTTAAGTTTTTTTGAAAACATTTCAAGATATTTCTTCCTTCAAAACCAAAGAAAAAACCTTTGTTACTATAGGCACTTTTGATGGCGTTCATTTTGGTCATAAAGAAATTATAAATAGACTTGTTGATGACGCTAAAAAAGCGGGTAAAAAATCTGTTTTGCTTACTTTTTTTCCACACCCTAGAATGGTTTTACAAAAAGAAGCCTCTATAGAGTTAATTAATACAATTCAAGAAAGAGCATTGCTTCTGGAAAATACTGGGCTTGATTATCTTATTATTCATCCATTTAGTAAAGAGTTTTCAAGATTAACCGCCTTAGATTTTGTTAGAGACATCTTAGTGAACCAATTAAATATTTCAAAATTAATAATAGGCTACGATCATCACTTTGGTAAGAATAGAGAAGGGAACATTGAGCAATTAACAGAATATAGCCATACTTTTGGTTTTTCTGTAGAGGAGATTCCAGCGCAAGATGTTAATGATGTTTCTGTGAGCTCTACCAAAATAAGACGCGCACTAGCGTCAGGGGATTTAAATACTGCTAATAATTATTTAGGGTATCATTTTATGATATCCGGGAAGGTTGTAAATGGTAAGAAATTAGGTGGTAAAATTGGTTTTCCAACAGCAAATATTGATGTCTTAGAAACCTATAAACTAATTCCTAAGGCAGGTGTTTATGTTGTAAAGTCTGAAATAAATAATACAAGTGTTTTTGGAATGATGAATATCGGCAATAGACCTACTGTTTCTGGAAAACATCAAACTATTGAAGTTCACTTTTTTGACTTTAATAAAGACTTATATCATAAAGAACTGGTAGTTGAGCTCCTTTACTTTTTGAGAGACGAACATAAATTTGATTCTTTAAAATCACTTACTCTGCAGCTTGAAAAAGATGAAAAAATCGCTAGAAACTATATCGAGAATTCATCGTCTATTTCTAAAAAAAAGTAGTAGTTTTTTAAAGAGAGGCATATTGGTTCTTGTTGCTTTAAAGGCATATTTCTTTGCTATTTCATTGAAAATCAAAATGACAAATTATATATTTGCATTTCACTATTCTTTCAAAAAATGTTACAAGTACAATTTATTAGAGAAAACAAGCAAACGGTCTTAGACGGTTTGGCTAAACGTAATTTCGCAAATGCCGAAACGATTATTAATCAAGTTTTAACCGCAGACGAAAAGCGAAGAAAAATACAAGTTTCTTTAGATGACTCGTTGGCAGAGTCTAATAGGTTGTCAAAGGAAATTGGTGGTTTTTTTAAATCTGGTGAAGTACAAAAAGCAACATTACTCAAAGAGAAAACGAGTCAATTAAAAGAGAAGTCTAAAGAATTAAATGAAAGTTTAAACACTTTCTCAGATCAGCTACAGAGTCTATTATATCAAATCCCTAATATTCCTCATGTGTCTGTAAAGGCAGGAAACTCGGATCAAGATAATGAAGAGATTTACAACGAAGGAGTTATTCCCCTTTTAGCAGACAATGCAATTCCTCATTGGGAGTTAGCAAAGAAGTATGATATTATAGATTTTGAATTAGGAACTAAAATTGCAGGAGCGGGTTTTCCGGTTTACAAGGGAAAAGGCGCTAGACTTCAACGTGCATTAATAAACTATTTTTTAGATAAAAACACAAAAGCGGGGTACAAAGAGATTCAAGTTCCTCATCTAGTAAACGAAGCCTCTGGAATTGGGACAGGGCAATTGCCAGACAAAGAAGGGCAAATGTATCATGTCGGAGAGGATGATCTTTATTTAATACCCACAGCAGAGGTCCCTATCACAAATATTTTTCGAGGAAACTTAATACCAGAATCAGATTTTCCAATCACTTATACGGGGTATACACCTTGCTTCAGAAGAGAGGCTGGGAGCTACGGCGCGCATGTTCGAGGCTTAAACCGATTGCACCAATTTGATAAAGTAGAAATTGTACGCGTAGAGCATCCGGAAAACTCTTACCAGGCTTTAAATGGAATGGTGGAGCACATTAAAGAAATTTTACGCGAATTAAAATTGCCTTACAAAATTTTACGTTTATGCGGTGGTGACACTGGTTTTACCGCGGCCTTAACCTTTGATTTTGAGGTGTTCTCGGCAGCACAAGATCGATGGTTAGAAATTAGCTCTGCATCGAATTTTGAAAACTTCCAAGCAAATAGATTAAAGCTTCGTTTTAAGAATAAGGAAGGTAAAAGCGAATTGGCTCACACTTTAAATGGAAGCTCTTTAGCATTACCTAGAGTTTTAGCAGCAATTTTAGAGAATTATCAAACTGAAAAAGGAATTAAAATACCTGATGTACTGATTCCTTATTGTGGGTTTAATTTAATTAATTAGTTTTAATTAAAGCCAATGCGGCTCCTTCTAGATAGCTGTTTTTTAATATCATTATATTTGATTCATGAAAAAAGATAATAAAGACGGATTTTGGATAGCAATTGGTGTTTCGGTAGGTACCTCTATCGGAGTTGCTATTGGATTAACAACTGACAATTTAGGTTTATGGCTTGCTGTAGGAATATCTATAGGTTCTACATTTGGTGTTATTATGATGTCTCAAAAAAAAGGCAAATAAGTGTAAATAGGTTTATCTAATTCTTTATTGTTGTAGTTTTTAAATTTACATATAATTCTTCTAGTTATATCTAGAAAAGTTTCCCCAATTTCGAAGAAAATGAGCTTTAAAAAAATTAAATAAATACATAATAACTAAAAATGTATATATACAACGTAACGGTAAATATAGAGGAAAGTGTTCACGATGAATGGCTTACTTGGATTGAATCACATATTTATAAAGTGCTCGATACAGGAAGGTTTGTGTCTGCAAAATTTACAGAAGTATTGGTTGAGGAAGATATGGGTGGTAAAACATATTCTATTCAGTATACTGCAAAAACAAGAATAGATTTAAACAATTATTATAAATTTGATGCAAATAAGATGCAGAAAGAGGGCTTAGCGAAATTTGCTAACAAAATGCTAGCTTTTAGAACTGAATTAAAAGTTATAAAAGAGTTTTCTCCAAAAAAATAAGACAGTAAAGTATGAACGTCAAAGCTAAAAAACATTTAGGTCAACACTTTTTAAAAGATGAAGGTATTGCAAAAAATATTGCAGATTCTTTAACCGAAGATGGTTATGACAATGTGTTAGAGATTGGCCCAGGAATGGGGGTTTTGACAAAATACTTACTGCAAAAAAAGCCAAAGATTACCGTGATAGAATTAGACAGAGAGTCTATTGCCTATTTACACGACACCTTTCCTAGTGAGCACATTAAGTTAAACACATCTAAAGATAAGTTTGAAATTATAGAAGGTGATTTCTTAAAGTATGATTTATCTACAATTTTCAATAAAAAACAAGTTGCTATTATTGGTAATTTCCCTTATAATATTTCTACTCAAATTGTTTTTAAAGCAATTGAATATAGAGAGTTTGTCCCAGAATTTGCTGGTATGTTCCAAAAAGAGGTTGCAAGAAGAATTGCAGAGAAAGAGGGGAGTAAGGTTTATGGCATCTTATCTGTTTTAACGCAAGCTTTTTTTGATGTAGAGTATTTATTTACCGTTCCGCCAATAGTATTTGATCCTCCTCCGAAAGTAGATTCTGGTGTAATTAGGTTTATTAGAAAAAAAGATTATTCTCTACCCGTAGATGAAAAATTATTTTTTAGGGTAGTAAAAACAGCCTTTAATCAAAGGCGAAAAATGTTAAGAAGTAGCTTAAAAACATTTAATCTTTCGGATTCTTTGAAAGAAGAGCCTATATTTGCGAAGCGTCCTGAACAATTATCTGTCAATGACTTCATCGAATTGACAAAAAAACTAGTGAATAATGGCATTTGAGATAACAAATGAGTTTTTCCAAAATATAACAAAATACATCGATTCTAAAAACGATGAAGCTATTGCTAGGCTTTTTTCTGAAATACATTATGCTGATATTGCTGAGGTTTTAGATGAAATTCCATTTAAACAAGCTCTTTATATCATTAAGCTTCTAGATAGTGAAACGACTTCGGCTGTTTTAATGGAGACTGATGAAGACACGCGTGAAAAAGTTCTTAAAAACCTTACTGCAAAAGAAATTGCCAAAGAAGTAGAAGAATTAGATTCTGACGATGCAGCAGATATGATTGCGGAGTTGCCTGAAGAAAGGCAAGAGGCCGTAATGTCAAAAATAGAAGATGAAGATCATGTTAAAGAAATTGAAGAGTTACTTTCTTATGATGAAGATTCTGCAGGTGGGTTAATGGCAAAAGAGTTAGTCCAAGTTAACGAAAACTGGACTGTTTTAAAGTGTGTTAAAGAAATGCGCATTCAGGCTGAAGAAGTTACAAGAGTTCACTCTATTTATGTTGTCGATGACGATGGTAAGCTAAAAGGACGGCTGTCATTAAAAGATTTGTTAGTTGCCTCTACAAGAACACCCATATCCGATATATATATTCCAAAAGTAGATTTTGTAACCGTAATTGATCCTGCAGAGGATGTTGCCAATATTATGCGTAAATACGATTTAGAAGCGATTCCTGTCGTAGATGACAATATGGTTTTACTCGGGAGAATAACCATTGACGATATTGTCGATGTGATTAAAGAAGAGGCAGATAAAGATTATCAGATGGCGGCAGGTTTAACTCAAGACGTTGAGGCAGATGACAGTATCTTAGAGCTCACAAAGGCTAGATTACCCTGGCTTTTCCTAGGGTTAATTGGTGGTGTAGGAGCGTTTATAATTATGGAAGGGTTTCAAGGGGTTTTTGAAAAGTATGCTGCCCTTTTCTTTTTCACACCATTAATTGCTGCGATGGCTGGCAACGTTGGTGTTCAATCATCTGCAATAATAGTTCAGGGTTTGGCAAACGATGATATTAAAGGCAGTATAAATAGTCGTTTATTGAAAGAAATGCTCTTGGCGGCATTAAACGGGTTTATTTTAGCCGTTTTTTTGTTTCTATTTGTTTGGCTTTATCAGGGGCAAATAAATCTAGCGGTTGCTATTTCTGCATCTCTTGTTGTGGTAATTATTGTCGCTGGACTAATAGGGACTTTTGTTCCTTTATTCTTAAACAAAAGAGGGATAGATCCAGCTATTGCTACAGGTCCATTTATTACAACTTCAAATGATATATTTGGAATTCTTATTTACTTTATGATCGCTAAAGTTATTTTGGGTATTTGAAAACTTATTTATAAATCTTTTGAAATAAGTCCCATAAAACAATACCGGTCGTAACTGATATATTTAAAGAGTGTTTTGTTCCTAATTGAGGGATTTCAAGACATAAATCAGAAGCATTTACAACTTCTTGTTGCACCCCCTTAACCTCGTTACCCATTACTATTGCGTAAGTTTCACCCTCTATTGGCTGAAAAACATTAAGTTTTGTACTGTTTTCGGCTTGCTCTATTGCCAAGACTTTAATGTTTGATTTTTTTAGCCTCTGAACTAAAGTAAGTGTGTCTTCCGCGTACTCCCAAACAACAGATTCAGTGGCGCCTAAGGCGGTTCTATGAATGTCTTTATTTGGAGGTGTCGCTGTTATACCGCATAAATATATTTTTTCAATCAAAAAAGCATCAGAAGTTCTGAATACAGACCCAATGTTATTTAAGCTTCTAATATTATCTAAAACAACTATTAATGGCGTCTTTTTAGATGTTTTAAACTCTTCAACACTAATTCTATTTAACTCGTTATTCTTTAGTTTTCTCATAAAAAATTATATCTTTAAAGTCGAATATGTAACATTACAAAACTAACTGAAAAATTTTGAAAAATTGACCAAACCTAAATCTAAAAAGGTAACACCTTTAATGAAACAATACAATGCTATAAAGGTGAAATATCCAGATGCAATGTTATTATTTCGAGTGGGGGATTTTTACGAAACCTTTGGTGAAGATGCTAAAAAAGCAGCACATGTTTTAGGTATTATTCTTACAAAACGAGGTGCTGGAAGTGAGACAGAAACTGCTTTAGCTGGTTTTCCGCATCACTCTTTAAACACCTATCTGCCAAAGTTAGTAAAAGCGGGGATGCGTGTTGCTATATGTGATCAATTAGAAGATCCTAAAATGACCAAAACAATAGTAAAGAGGGGGGTTACAGAATTGATAACACCAGGGGTGTCTTTAAATGATGAGGTTTTACAAACAAAAACAAATAATTTTTTAGCGGCAGTTCATTTTAATAAAAAACAATTAGGTATTTCTTTTTTAGACGTTTCCACCGGCGAATATTTAGTTGCCCAAGGAAGCGCCGAGTATATAGATAAATTATTGCAAAATTTTAATCCAAGTGAGGTTCTTGTTCAAAAACAATATAAACAAGAGTTTTTAGAACTTTTTGAAAACAGATACTATACTTTTTATCTAGATGATTGGGTCTTTCAGGCGGAATATGGGAATGAGGCTTTACAAAATCATTTTGGAGTAAATACTTTGAAGGGTTTTGGTGTTCAGGACCTAAAAAATGGAATTATAGCTGCTGGTGCAGTGTTATATTATTTATCCGAGACACAACACAATCAGCTGAAGCATATTCAGTCGATTAGCAGGATTGCAGAAGATAATTACGTTTGGATGGATCGATTTACTGTTCGTAACCTTGAGTTATATAGCTCGAACTCATTAAACGCTGTTACGCTTCTAGATGTAATTGACAAGACAATTTCACCTATGGGTGGGCGTTTATTAAAGCGCTGGTTAGCGCTTCCTCTAAAAAATATTGCAGAAATCAAAAATCGACACGAGCTAGTGAAATTCTTCATGGATTCTGATGATTTTTCGCAAACAGTAACATATCAACTAAAACAAATTTCTGATTTAGAAAGATTGATTTCTAAAGTAGCTACCAGTAAAGCTTCTCCTAGAGAAATTGTCTTATTAAAAAACTCATTAAAGGCAATTTTACCAATAAAAAATGATGCCGAGAAAACCAAAAATAAAACAGTAAAAGAGCTTGGTAGTAAATTACATAACTGTTCTGATTTAATTTCTAAAATCTCTGAGACACTCTTTGATGATTCGCCTGTAAACATAAATAAAGGTGGTGCTATCGCAAACGGTGTTGATAATGAGCTGGATGATTTAAGAGCAATTTCTAGTTCTGGAAAACAGTATTTAAATGATATGCTAAAACGCGAAACTGAAAGAACTGGAATCTCGAGTTTAAAAATTGCTTTCAATAATGTTTTTGGGTATTATATAGAGGTAAGAAATACACACAAGGATAAGGTTCCAGTAGAGTGGATGAGAAAGCAAACGCTTGTAAATGCGGAAAGATATATTACTGAGGAATTAAAAGAATACGAAACAAAAATTTTAGGCGCAGAGGAAAAAATTCAAAAAATAGAACAAGAGCTTTTTGCTAAATTATTGCAATATATCATCCGTTTTGTGCAAAAAGTGCAAGAAAATGCCCAAATTATTGCAAAAATTGACTGTTTATTGTCTTTTTCTGTTTTGGCAATTGATAACAATTATGTCCGTCCTCAAATGGATGAATCGACAGATTTAGAAATTAAAAACGGAAGACATCCTGTTATAGAAAAACAGTTACCAATAGATCAAAATTATATTGCAAACGATGTTGTACTAAATAGAAATCAACAACAAATAATTATGATAACTGGTCCAAATATGTCTGGAAAATCTGCTATTTTAAGACAAACGGCCTTGATCGTTTTATTAGCGCAAATGGGGTGTTATGTCCCTGCGCAAAATGCAAGAATTGGAGTTGTAGATAAGATTTTTACAAGAGTAGGTGCTAGTGATAATATTTCAATGGGGGAGTCTACGTTTATGGTTGAAATGAATGAAACCGCATCTATTTTAAATAATATTTCTGAGCGTAGTTTAGTCCTTTTAGATGAAATTGGTCGTGGAACCTCGACCTATGACGGTATTTCGATCGCTTGGGCAATTTCTGAATTTTTACACGAACACCCCTCAAAGGCAAAGACACTATTTGCAACTCATTATCACGAATTAAATGAGATGACGGTAAATTTTGATCGCATTAAAAACTTTAATGTATCGGTAAAGGAATTAAAAGACAGTATTGTTTTCTTACGAAAACTAGTCTCTGGTGGGAGTAATCATAGTTTTGGTATTCATGTGGCAAAACTCGCCGGGATGCCAAATGTTGTTATTCATAGGGCCAATAAGATCCTTGCAAAGCTTGAAAAAAACAACAAGAGTTCAGAAATAAAAGAGGTTTTAAAACAAACTCAAGAGGAAGAAATGCAATTAAGCTTTTTTCAGCTAGACGATCCCTTATTAGAGAATATTAAAGAAGAAATATTAGCAACAAATATTGATACATTAACCCCAATAGAGGCGTTAATGAAGTTAAATGAAATCAAACGAATGCTAACAAAAAAATAAATTTCTAAAACTTTGCTTTTGCAGCCGTTTTCTCTCTTGACTTTCAGTTCAGAAAAATATAACTTTGCTGAAAACAAAAAAATGAGCTTCTTAAAGGCAGAATGGAGAAAATTAGCTTTCGCAAATTATGAAATTCCCCCAAGTGTTCTATCAAAGTATGTTCCTCCCGGAACTGAGCTCGATTTATGGGATGGAAAATGTTTTGTCAGTTTAATTGGTTTTATGTTTCTAAACACTAAAATATTCGGTGTAAAAATTCCCTTTCATGCTGCTGTAGAAGAAGTAAACTTGCGTTTTTACGTAAAACGTTTTGAAAATAACACCTGGAAACGTGGTGCTGTTTTTATAAAAGAAATAGTATCAAAACCCGCGCTAACCTTTGTAGCAAACACGCTCTATAAAGAACATTATGAAACTATGCCTATGAGCCACAAGTGGGAAGAAGACGGCAAAAACAGGAGTGTATCTTATAGCTGGGAAAAAAATAAAATTTGGCAATCTTTTAAAATAACTGCATCGCTCCAGGCTTCTGAGATTGAAAAAAATAGTGAGACGGAATTTATTACAGAACATTATTGGGGCTATGCCAAAGTAAATAATCGTCTTACTAATGAATATCAGGTTACCCATCCAAGGTGGCTAAAATATGAGGTAGAAAGCTCTGATATAAAGGTAGATTTTGGACTAGTCTATGGAGAGAAATTTAAATTTTTAAACAATATTAAACCCTGCTCGGTTATGCTTATTGAAGGATCTAAAATAACCATTGAAGGCAAAAAAACTATTAAAGCAGAAAAAATTTAGCAGTGTGTTAGATGAATCTATTTATAATTAACCAAAAACAATGTCTTTGTTTTAATGTATTGCGTTAGGAATAATTTAAAATATTGTAACCAAACCAAAATAAGAATATGACTCCAACAGATGTTTTTTCAATAGCAGGTATGATTTCAATACCTATGTGGATCTTAATGATCTTTTTATCAAAATGGAAAGTAACCAGGTTTTTGATCGATTTTAAAGTAATTCCAGTAGTATTAGCGTTTATTTACATGATTTATATTTATGAGGCCATTAAGGTGAGTGGAATGATGGATTTTGGAGATCTTAAATCAGTCATGGCTTTGTTTACTGAAGAAAATGCTGTTCTGGCTGGTTGGATTCATTATCTAACTTTTGACCTTTTAATAGGAATGTGGATGTTAGATCAAAATAAAGAATTACGAATTAACCACTTATTGATTGCTCCTTGCCTTTTTTTAACCCTCGTGCTTGGGCCAATTGGGTTTTTGTTTTTTATGAGTATTAAAACCGCTAAACAAAAACAATCTTAATCTTTTATAAACCGTTTTTTTATATCTTTGTTTAGGATAATAAGTAAATTTTTTAACAATGGGGGGTCCAGAAATATTTCTAATTTTATTGGTTGTAATAATGGTTTTTGGTGCGGATAAAATACCAGAAATCGCAAGAGGCCTTGGTAAAGGAATTCGACAGGTTAAAGACGCTACAAACGATATTAAAAAAGAAATTAATGATAGCGGAAAAAATCACGGCTTAGACACTGGTCTTGCTAAAGACGTTAAAAAAGAAATTGATAGTGTAAAAACCAGTATTGATGACCTTACCGGTCCAATAAAACGGAGTCTTTAATTATTTAACACGGCTTATTGTTAGTCCATCTCTAATAGGTAGCATTACGGTTTCTATCCTTAAATCATTATTTAATAAGATATTATACTCCTGTAGGGCGAGGGTGTCAATATCCTTGTCATCTGCTTTTTCGGCAACTTTGCCATACCATAAAACATTATCAGATAAGATAATACCTCCAGAATTCATTTTATTGATTATTAAATGAAAATAATTTACGTAATTAGATTTGTCGGCATCAATAAAAACCAAGTCGAACTTTTTATCAATTGTAGGAATGATGTCTAGTGCTTTGCCTGAATATGTTTTAATTTGCTTGTTGAAAGCAGATTTATTAAAATACTTTTGTTGTAATTCTTCTAGTTCTTCATTTTTATCAATCGTATAAATAACCCCCTCATCTGCTAGTCCCTCTGCAATTGATAGAGCAGAGTACCCAGTAAAAGTTCCTATCTCTAAAACGTTTTTAGGCTTAATTAGTTTAGAAATCATAGATAAAACACGACCTTGATATGCGCCGCTTATCATTCTAGGGTTTAATACTTTTTGCCAGGTTTCTTTTGTTAAATTTTGTAAAATTTGTGGCTCATTTTGTGAGTGTGAGACAACATAATTTTCGATTTTCTCTGATAAAAACATTAGTTTTAAATTTAGGCCTTTAAGGGATGAAATATAATGTTAATTTTTAAGTGAAAGTGATTGATTGTTGAGTTAAATCAAATAAATAGCTTTTTCATTAGAAACTAACGACTTGGTCGACCTAACAGAAGGATCTTTGAGCGCTCCTCCTTTTTTGCGCCTAAATCATTGAGAGATGGCTCCCAATTAAAGTATTAGAATATATATTTGTTTTTAATGTTGTTTTAACTCCCTTAAGTTTAATATATTGTAAGTTATTAATCTCTAATAAATTCTACCGATGGCATCGTTATCTCCTTTGAATGAAGTTCTGAACTTTAGGAAAGCGAAGCATTTACTAAGAAGAGCGTCTTATGTTTTTAATAAAAACACCATAAATTCTCTTGTTGGTCTTTCAATTGAAGAAGCATTAAATCAACTGGTAATTTCTGATATAAATACTGGTGTCGCGGTTGGTCAAGAATTTTTAACGAACCCTGGTATTAACTCAGCAACCGGAGCAAATACCACAACCCCTGATACGGGTGTTAATTGGGAGGGTACCGGTAATACTAACTTTTCTGGATCTGTCAACGCTGGTTGGGGAATTGGAGATCAAGGAGCCTATGCTTCTTCTAGTGCTGCAAATGGTGATTGTCACTCTGAGGATAAAATGTTTAAGCTTTTCAAGAAAAATGGAGCTAATGGACAATATATCACTCAAACAGTAACACTACCAGTTGGAACCTTCAATTGGTCATTTTGGACTAAGTGGGGGGCATTAGTAAATTGGGATAATGATGGAGATAAGCAGCCTACCTTCAAAATCATGACTGATGATGATGCGACTGGTACTTGGACGGCTGTCCAAACAACGATTACGACGCAGCCAACTGAAACTGAAACATGGGTTGAACAAACTGGTACTTTTGTGAACGATATTGAAAGACAAGTTAGAATTAAGTTTCATAAAGATGGTGGAGTTAATGGTGCGGAAACAAACCTTAATGAATTAATGTATATTGATGATGTTAGTTTTAATTATGCAAGTGCGGCAAGTACTTGGGGCGAACCTTACGATCCTTTACCAACTGCTGATCCAGACGGCTATTGGCTCTCTTCAACCGAGTTATCTAATACCTTTAGTGGACAAACAAGAAAAAGACGGGTGGTCTCAAGTTGGTGGTGGTATAATGCACTCCAACAAAGCACCTTAAAACATAAGCTTACTTTTTTTCTTCACACTTCCTTTACTGTTTCTAAAGACGGGGGTAGCGGAACATCTACTTTTTTTTACGATCATATTCGCTTACTTGATTTCTTTGCATATGGTAACATTAAATCATTGACTAAAAAAATAACATTTGATAATTCAATGTTAACCTATCTAAATAACACAACTAATAATGCAAACAACCCTAACGAAAATTATGCGCGCGAATTTTTAGAGCTTTTTACTATTTTAAAAGGCCCGCAAATTGCCAGTGGAGACTACACGAATTATACAGAGCTTGATGTGCAACAAGCTGCAAAAGTTTTTTCCGGAATTAAAACCCAAAATGATCGAAGTATTATAGATGAAGACACTAATATCCCTAGGGGAAGGATAAGTATTAGTAATCATGATGGTACTAACAAAATATTTAGTCATGCTTTTGATAATCACACAATAATAGGGGGTAATACAGATGTCTCTATCATTGGCGAGTTAGATTCATTTGTCGAGATGGTTTTTGAAAAAGATGCAACTGCTATCTCCTTTTGTAGAAAGCTGTATCGCTTTTTTGTTAAAAGCGAAATTACTGCTGAGGTTGAAAATGATATTATTCTTCCATTAGCAATTGAATTAAGGAATAATAACTATGAGCTCCTACCTGTTGTAAAAATATTATTGTCATCCCAACACTTTTTTGATGTTGATGATTCTGATGCAAATGACGAAATTTATGGGTCTCAAGTTAAAAGTCCATTACAAATGATTTCAGAGATAAGTACTTGCTTTAATCTTAATATTCCAAACCCCGCAACAAATAATATTGACTTTTATAGATTCTTTAACTTTGTTCATAGTAGTTATTTAGTAAGTAGTGGGTTGATTTTATTTAGCCCCGATTCTGTCGCTGGTTATCCCGCTCATTATCAATCGCCAGACTATGATAGGCACTGGTTTTCATCTAACACTATTTTGGGAAGATATAAATTGATTGAGAGCCTGATTTCTGGTAGAAATAATTTAGGAAACAACAGCCTAATTTATGCTCAATTAGATATAGTAAATTATGTGAAAAACCATATTACAAATCCTTCAGATGCAATTGCGTTGATTACTGAACTTTCAGATTTATTATATCCTGAAAGCATTGATGAAACACGTAAAAATTATTTTTCTGAGAACCTGTTAGAGGGTTATCCAGCATACTACTGGTCTACTACTTGGGAGGAATACTTGAATTCAAATGATTCTAGCGTGGTCAAGTCTAGACTGGATGCACTAATTACAGCTATGATAAATGCTGCTGAATTCCAACTAAGCTAATATTTCACTATGAAAAGAAGAAATTTCTTACAACTCTCTGCTACAGCATCTGCAATCGGTTTACTGCCTTTTGAACTAAAAGCAATGCTAACATCTGTTAATGCGTCTTCTTGTGATGTGTCAAACAGAAAACTAGTGCTCATAAACCTCGCTGGTGGAAATGATGGTTTAAATACTATAATACCAATTAATAATTATGATAATTACGCAAATTTAAGACCCAATATAAAAATACCAGAAACAGGTGCTGACGCATATATTACTTTAGATAATACCTTAGCAGATAACCAATTAATCGGACTACACCCTGCGCTTACAGGGTTTAAGTCTTTATATGATTCGGGCTGGATGCGAGTTTTACAATCTGTTGGATATCCTAATCAAAATAGAAGTCATTTTGCTTCAACAGACTTATATTCTACAGGAAATGATGGAAATAGTTGGAATAATGGCAATGATTCTGGTTGGATTGGACGATTTATGGAAACATATTATTCTAACCAATTAAATGAACTATATCCTCTTGGAGTTCAGATAGGTTCTACAAAAACTTCTTTGGGGTTTCATGGAGAAGTGGAGCATGGGCTGGCGGTCAATATCTCGGGACAAGACCCTTCAGGTTTTTATTCGCAATTAAATGGTTTAGGTGGCTCTCCACCCTCCGTAATCCCAGATAGTGATTATGGTTTGGATTTACAATATATAATTGACACCGATCAATTATCAAATCAATACTCTCAGTCTATTTCAGATGCATTTAATTCCGGTAATAACAGTAATTCTTATCCAGACACAGATCTTGCGAACCAGCTTAAAACTGTTGCTAAATTAATTAGTGGAGGTTTAGAATCTAAAGTATATATCGTTAGAATTAGTGGGTTTGACACCCATAATAATCAAAATAATAGTGATAATACAATAGACGGAAAACACAACGATCTTCTTGCAGAGGTTTCAGGAGCTATAGATTCTTTTTTTAACGACTTAAACACACAGGAGCTTGCTGATGACGTGGTGGGTCTAACATTCTCCGAATTTGGAAGGAAAGCCAAAGAAAATGGTAATTTTGGTACAGACCATGGAGAGATTGCCCCTATGTTTCTTTTTGGAAAACCAGTTAATGGCGGTGTTTCTGGTAATAATGTGGATTTAAGTGAAGCTACTTCAAACAACAATTATCAATTAGAAACTGTACAATTTGACTACAGGCAAACTTTTGGAACTTTATTGCAAAATTTCTTAGGTGCAGATAATAGCGTTATTGATGCGGCTTTCTTCAACCACACAACTAATGAAAGTTTTGCAAATTTAAAAATTAATAATATTTTAAAAGACTCGTTCTCAGTTGATGAGGGTTGTTATGGTCAAACATTGGACCTTGACCAATTTAGTTCACCAGCTTCTAATAAAGAATGGTTTGTGTTTCCAAACCCAGTAAGAGATGTCTTACAAATACATTCTGCCAAAGAATTTACTAGTGTTCATTATAGAGTCTTTAATACTGGGTCTAAAACAGTGTTGCAGGGGGCTCATAATATAATAAATGGGCGACTCACTATTAATACAAATCAACTTGTGTCAGGAATTTATTTTATTCAAATTTTTTCGGATAATAAGAATGAAACTCATAAAATTTTAAAGTTATGACCTAAGTCTTGTGTTAAAACAAAGCTAGGTTCAGCAATTATTCTTTTTTATCCAAAAAAAGGAAAAGAAAGAATTAACAAAAAATAAAATACACTCACTGCCTAAAAAAAATAACACTCTCTTTCTTATACTTTATTTAGTACTTTTACCATGTTAAAACAACTAAGTATATGTCTGTAGCAAAAAAACAATACAAGAGGGTTACTGTTAAGTCTTTGATCGATATGAAAGCAAATGGAGAGAAAATCTCCATGTTAACTGCTTATGACTTCACAATGGCAAAAATTGTAGATGGTGCTGGAATTGATGTTATTCTTGTGGGTGATTCGGCCTCAAATGTTATGGCAGGACATGAAACAACTTTGCCTATTACGTTAGATCAAATGATTTATCACGCGAGCTCTGTTGTAAGGGCTATTGATCGTTGTTTGGTCGTAGTTGACTTGCCTTTTGGTAGCTATCAGTCAGATCCGAAAGAGGCTTTAAGGTCTGCTATTAGAATTATGAAAGAATCTGGAGGGCACTCTATAAAGATGGAGGGTGGTAAGGAGATTAAAAGCTCTATTAAACGTATTTTGAATGCAGGAATCCCTGTTATGGGCCACTTGGGTTTAACCCCGCAATCTATTTATAAATTTGGAACTTATACAGTAAGGGCCAAGGAAGAAGAAGAGGCTGAAAAGCTAATAGAGGATGCTTTAATGCTTGAAAAAATTGGCTGTTTTTCTTTAGTTTTAGAAAAAGTTCCTGCAGCATTAGCTAAAAAAGTTGCAGATGCACTAACAATACCAGTAATTGGCATCGGTGCTGGAAATGGTGTAGACGGACAAGTGTTAGTGACTCACGATATGATCGGGATGACACACGAATTTAATCCACGGTTTTTAAGACGTTATTTAGACTTATATGCAGATATGACCGGGGCATTTCAAAATTATATTACTGATATCAAAAGCGGTGATTTTCCAAGTGAAAAAGAGCAATATTAATCCTTCACTAAAAGGTTTTGGCCATCGAAAACCATTAGTTTTATATAAGTTTAGAGATAATTAATTTAATTTATGAAAATTCTTCACTTAGACAAAAATCATGAGAGCTTAATAAATCAGCTTAACGGGCTGGGGTTTGAAAACGAAGAAGATTATACTTCTTCAAAGGGGGATATAATGGAGAAAATTCATTCATATGATGGACTGATTGTAAGAAGTCGGATTGTAATTGATAATTTTTTTTTAGATAAAGCAAAGAGGTTAAAATTTATTGGTCGAGTTGGTGCGGGTTTAGAAAACATCGATTGTGAGTACGCTAAAAATAAAAAAATTGAATTATTTGCAGCCCCAGAGGGAAATAGAAATGCTGTAGGAGAACACTCTTTAGCGATGTTATTATCCCTTTTTAACAAATTAAATAAAGCCAATAGAGAGGTTAAAGCAGGAAGTTGGGTTAGAGAAGAAAATCGGGGAATCGAATTAGATGGAAAAACAATTGGAATACTGGGTTATGGGAATATGGGAAAATCTTTCTCTAAAAAACTCAAAGGATTTGATGTTGATGTTCTTTGTTATGATCTAAAAGAAAACGTTGCTGATGAAAATTGTCAGCAGGTATCATTAGCAGAGCTTCAAGAAAGAAGTGATGTAATAAGCATTCACACACCTCAAACAAAATTGACAACGAATATGGTTAATACTGTATTTATTAATCAATTTAAGAAAAGTTTTTGGTTAATAAATACAGCTCGAGGTAGCGCTGTTGTTACTAAAGATCTAGTTAGCGGAATTGAAAAAGGTAAAATTTTGGGTGCAGGTTTAGATGTTTTGGAATATGAGAAATCTTCATTTGAAAACCTGTTTTTGTCAGAAACCCCTAAGGCGCTTAGGTATTTAATTGATTCGGATAGCGTAATCTTATCGCCACATATTGCTGGGTGGACTCAAGAAAGTGAAAAAAAATTAGCAGATACAATTGTAAAAAAAATAAAAAAAACTTTTTGTTAGCTTTCTGCTAATAATTAAATTTAAAAAATAGCCTGATTTAAAACAAAACCCATGAAACTATTATCTAATTACCCCGCAGAAGTACTGACACTATTATTTTTAATTATAACATTTTTACAATCTGGAATTGATAAGCTTACAGACTGGAAAGGGAATTTGTCTTTTATAAAGGGTCATTTTAAAAATTCTCCTTTAAAAAATCAAGTACCTGTTTTATTGGCTATTATTTTAATTATAGAAATTGCAGCTAGCTTATTAATGATTGTTGGGGTTTATCAATTGTACACTTCTGAACTAAAGGAAATGGCTATTATGGGTATTGAACTCTCTGCTTTAAGTTTAATTTTCCTATTAATCGGTCAACGACTTGCAAAAGATTATGCGGGCGCGATGACACTTGGTGTCTATTTTATAATAGCAATAATTGGCTTACACTTATTAAATAGCTAAATCCTATAACAAATAAAATAGTAATAGTTTTTGATTATTGCGAAAGGCTTTTAAGTCGATGGTTTTAAGCGACTTTCTTTTTTTGAGCTGTAAGTATTGTTCTGTGTTATTTAAAAAGGCAGAAACCCTGCTAAAAGCCCTTTTAATCGTTTTTCAGAACGTAAATAATTGAAGAATACTGAAGTGTTGTTCTGGCCTTTAAGTTTGAAAGAAAGCCTATCCAAATAGATTTAAAGATGTTCATTTTTCCGTTTTTATATTTTTCGCTTAAAAGTGAAACATAATAAGCGTCAAATTTCATTGGAACAGTTTTAACAACACTTATTGACACATGGCTAAATATCTTTTTTATACTTGTTTGAGAAAAATGCCATAAATGTCTTGGCACATCAAAAGCAGCCCAAAATTTTCCATAATGATTCGCATCAAAACTTTTGTAATTTGGCACGGCTATTAAAAGTGTTCCGTCTTTTTTTAGTAATTTTTTTAAACTTTTAATATATTTATCTAAATCTTGTATGTGCTCTAAAACATGCCATAATGTAATTACATCGAACTGCTGGTCTTTAAAAAATGAAAGGTCTTTTTGAAGTAGAATGTTTTTTGTCTGAGCAATTTTTCTTGCTTTTATATTTGGCTCTAAACCAGAAACACTCCATCCGTTCTTTATACATCCTTGTATAAAATCTCCGGTCCCTGCCCCAATATCTAAAAGTGTTTTTTCGCGAGGTAAAAATGAGTTTATTAAGCGGATTTTATTTTTTAACGAGTGCCCTTTTACCGCCTGATAAACTCTATCAAAAATAGATTTCTTAGCATCTGTATGTGAAATATATTTTTCGCTTTTATAATAATTGTCAAGATCGTCAGGAAAAGGATGTGTTATTAAAAGATCATATTCTTCATTTTTCATTACCTTATAAAGCTCTCCTGAAACAGTATGGTCTTTACAATTTAAAAAGGGCTTTAGGTTTTCTTGAAGTGATCTTTCTATTGGCATAGGGCTAAAATTAATTTCAATGTTCCACGGGGAACATGTTAATTTTTGTTTTAATTTATCTTCCCATATAAACAAGTAGTACTGAAATATCACTAGGAGATACCCCACTGATTCGACTGGCTTGAGAAATTGAAGTTGGTTGTATTTTGGTTAGTTTTTCTCTTGCCTCAAAAGATAGAGATTGTACTTTTTGATAATTAAACGTTGACGGGATAACAACATTTTCTAAACGACTTAATTTGTCAGCGTTACTTTTTTCCTTTTCTATGTAACCAGAATATTTTAAATGAATTTCAACCTGCTCTATGACATCTTTTTTAATTTGATGCTTTAAAACGAATGCGTTAAGTTTATCTATCTTACTAAAGTCTGAAAAACTTAATTGAGGCCTAGCGGCAATCTTAAATATCTTCATAGATTGTTTAACAATTGCAAGGCCCTTTGACTCTAAAATAGGGTTAATCTCTGACTCCTTAACACTTGTTTTTTCTAAAAAACTAATTAGTAGTTCTGTTTTGTTTTGTTTCTCTATTACGCGATCCAGCCGTTCTTTAGACGCCAGTCCTAAATTGTAAGCAAGGGGGGTTAGTCTTAAATCAGCATTATCTTGCCTTAATAGCGTTCTATATTCGGCACGAGAAGTAAACATTCTATAAGGTTCGTCAGTTCCTTTTGTTATTAAATCATCAATTAAAACCCCTATATAGGCCTCATTCCTTTTTAGTATAAACGACTCTTTGCCCTGGACTTTTAGAGCCGCATTGACACCTGCCATTAGGCCTTGAGCCGCTGCTTCTTCATAACCGGTTGATCCGTTAATTTGACCTGCAAAAAATAAATTTTTCACTAACTTAGTCTCTAGAGAATGCTTTAATTGTGTTGGAGGAAAATAATCATATTCAATTGCGTACCCATATCTTAAAAATTTTACGTTTTCGAAACCATCTATAGCGCGAATTGCCTTGTCTTGGATATCCTCTGGAAGAGATGTTGAAAAACCGTTAACATAAATCTCAACCGTAGTCCAACCTTCGGGCTCAACAAAAACCTGGTGCCTCTCTTTGGACGCAAATCTATCAATCTTATCCTCTACAGAGGGGCAGTATCTTGGCCCTATGGATTGAATCCTACCATTGAACATCGGAGACCTGTCAAAGCCTTCTCGCAACAAATTATGCACCTTAGGATTCGTGTGTGTTAAATAACAAGAACGCTGCTTTACCAATGGCTCAGTGGATGGTAAGTAAGAAAATTTCTCTGGATTTAGATCACCGGGCTGTTCTGTCATCTTAGAATAATCTAAGGACCTACCATCAACTCTTGGTGGGGTTCCTGTTTTCATCCTTCCAGATTCAAACCCCTTTTTAACCAGATCCTCGGTAATTCCTGTTGAAGCGCCCTCACCTGCTCTACCCCCTCCAAAAGTTTTTTCTCCGATATGAATCAACCCGTTTAAAAAAGTTCCCGCTGTTATAATGACGGTCTTGGCTTTAATTTCTAAACCTAAAGCAGTCTTTACGCCAACGATTGAATCTCCATCAAACAATAACCCGTTAACGGAGTCTTGATAGAAATCTAAGTTATCCGTTTGCTCTAGCATAGTTCTCCAGCATTCTGCGAATTGCATTCTATCAGATTGAGCCCTTGGACTCCACATCGCGGGTCCTTTCGATTTATTCAACATCTTAAACTGAATAGCCGTCTTATCTGTTACAATTGCGCTATAACCACCTAAAGCATCGATCTCTCTCACAATTTGACCCTTTGCAATACCTCCCATAGCAGGATTACAGCTCATCTGAGCAATGTTTTGTAGATTCATCGTAATTAGCAGGGTGTGGGCGCCCATATTTGCACTGGCCGCTGCGGCCTCGCTACCGGCATGGCCTCCGCCAACGACAATAACGTCAAATGTTGTTGAAAATAAACTCATTTTAATGTTTCACGTGAAACTTTTAATTTAAATAATTGAAAATCAGCCCCTTAGAAGTAGAAGAGATTCGTTTTCTTTTTTTGTCATGATTTTTTTATCTTCATTGGTTTTATCTTTAAAGCCTAAACAATGTAAGACGCCATGAATCATGACTCGATGCAATTCTTCGGCAAAAGTAACTTTAAAATCAATAGCATTATCCCTTATTCTTTCTATAGAGATGAAAATATCAACACTAATTAATTCACCAATCGTGTTATCAAAACTGATCACATCGGTTAGGGTGTCGTGTTTTAAAAACTCTAAATTTAACTTATGTAAGTAATCATCATCACAGAATATATAATTAATTTCTCCAAGGCTGAACCCATAATTAAACACAATGTCCTGAATCCAGTTTTCTAACTGAGGCTCATTATTTAATGAAAAATCAATTTCGTAATTAAAAACAATCATTTAATCTATTATATTTATTCCTTTTAACACCAATAAAGAAATGGGGCTTAATAATTAATGCTTTCTTGAATAAAACTTAATTAAAACATCACCTCTATAAAATCACATTGCAAAGGTAACGATTGTCTAATTAAAATCTCTCTGCGGAACTTTAGTTTTGTCAATTCACTAAAACAGCTTAAAAAAATTTCAATTTAACAATGTTCAAATAAGTTATGAAACTGTAGCTTCTTTTTTCTTTAAAAAGTATCTTTGCTTTATTAAAAAAAATAAAAAAATGGGATCTGACATCCGTGTACGTTTTGCACCAAGCCCTACTGGGCCACTTCATATTGGAGGTGTAAGAACCGCATTATTTAATTATTTATTTGCAAAGAAAAATAACGGAACCTTTGTGTTGCGTATAGAGGATACAGATCAAGCGCGGTATATTCCTAACTCGGAACAATACATTGTAGATGCGCTAGATTGGTGTAATATTCCTTTTGATGAAGGGCCTGGTAAGAACGAAAAGTTTGGCCCATATAGACAATCTGAAAGAAAAGCATTATACAAAGAGTATGCAAATATTTTACTAGAATCTGGTTGGGCGTACTACGCTTTTGACACCTCTGAGGAGTTAGATTTAGAGAGAAAAAAACACGAAGAAAAAGGGAAAACCTTTATATATAATTGGCATAACAGAGAAAAAGGACGTTTAGTAAATTCTTTAATTTTAAAAAATAAAGAGGTACAGGAGAGGGTAGGGTCTGGAGAAAAGTATGTGATCCGCTTTAAATCTCCTCAAGACGAGACTCTTATTATGAATGACGAGATTCGTGGAGAAATAAAAATTGATACTAATGTTTTAGATGATAAAATTTTATTTAAATCAGATGGTCTGCCAACGTATCATTTAGCTAATGTTGTTGATGATCATTTAATGGAAATCTCACACGTAATTCGGGGCGAGGAATGGTTGCCCTCTATGGCTCTTCATATTTTATTATATAGAGCCCTTGATTGGAGGGCCCCAAAATTTGCACATTTACCTTTAATATTAAAACCTGTAGGAAAAGGAAAGTTGAGTAAAAGAGATGGTGATAAGCTGGGCTTCCCTGTGTTTCCTCTTCGATACACAAACCTAGAAACGGGGAATGTCTCTGAAGGATACAAGGAGAGCGGTTACTTTGCTGAGGCCTTCATAAATATGTTGGCTTTATTGGGATGGAACCCTGGAACAGAGGAAGAGGTTTTCTCTTTAGACCAGTTAACCAAAGCGTTTGACTTGAATAGGGTTAGTAAATCTGGAGCAAAGTTTAATCCGGAAAAAACAAACTGGTTCAATCAGCGTTATATGCAAACAAAAGGGGGTGTTGCCTTAACGGAACTATATCTTCCTGTTTTAAAGGAAAAAGAGGTTATAACAACAAAAGCATATGCCAACAAAGTCGTTAATTTAATAAAAGAAAGAGCTGTATTTGTTGAGGACTTTTGGGGTTTATCTAATTTCTTTTTTCAGAACCCAACCGAATACAATTCTAAAGCGTCTAAAAAAAACTGGAAAGAAGATACCTCGGACTTAATGAGAGAATTAATTATCATTATTGAGGGTGTTAGAGAGTTTTCTTCTGCAAATACAGAAACCATAATTAAAGAATGGATAAGCGAAAAAGACGTTGGCCTTGGTAAGGTTATGCAGCCTCTTCGCTTGAGCCTGGTGGGTGATTTAAAAGGGCCGCATTTATTTGATATTATGGAAATGATTGGCAAAATGACCGTGGTTACAAGAATTAATAACGCAATAGTATTTCATTCTTGAGTAATATGTTTAACCCCTTCTTGTTAATAAAAAACTAAAAATGTATCTTTATACTAATTTAAAAAAATAAAAATTATGTTCAGTCTAACTTATGTTATCGTCACTTTTATTATAGTAGTTGTTTTTGCATCTTACTTTATTGTTAAGCAGCAAACAGCAGCCGTTATAGAAACTTTTGGTAAGTTCACAAGTGTTCGTCAATCTGGTTTTCATTTAAAAATTCCAGGAGTACAAAAAATTGCCGGAAGAGTCAGTTTGAAAATTCAACAATTGGATGTTACTATAGAAACAAAAACAAGAGATGATGTTTTTGTAAAATTAAAAGTATCTGTTCAATATAAGGTGATTTATGACAAAGTATATGATGCTTTTTATAAACTAGACTTCCCAAACGACCAGATTACCTCATATGTTTTTGATGTAGTAAGGGCAGAGGTTCCAAAAATGAAATTAGATGATGTTTTTGTAAAAAAAGACGAGATTGGATTGGCTGTAAAATCAGAGCTAAATGAAGCGATGATGGCTTATGGTTATGATATTATTAAAACCCTAGTAACAGATATAGATCCAGATTCACAAGTAAAAGAGGCAATGAATAGGATTAATGCGTCTGAGAGAGAGAAAGTGGCTGCACAATATGAAGGTGACGCTCAGCGTATCTTAATTGTAGAACGCGCAAAAGCAGAGGCAGAGAGCAAGCGTTTACAGGGTCAAGGTATTGCTGATCAAAGAAGAGAGATTGCTCGTGGTTTAGAAGAGTCCGTTGAGGTTTTAAATAAGGTGGGTATTAACTCTCAAGAAGCTTCAGCCTTAATTGTTGTAACACAACACTACGACACACTTCAGTCTATTGGACAACAAACAAATAGTAATTTAATATTACTTCCTAATTCTCCCCAAGCAGGTAGTCAAATGTTAAATGATATGGTTGCTAGCTTTACGGCAAGTAATCAAATTGGCGAGGCAATGAAAAACCCAAAACCTAAAAAACTAAAATAACAGATAAGTTTTCCTTTTAACTAAAAAGACTCGGTTTGAATTATCAAACCGAGTCTTTTTAGTTAAAGTATAATTAGTTTATTCTTCTA